>Ga0172373_10005123_pt1 | contig 18109 bp, 17 predicted proteins | sample Lak10m_2_FD_114546 | JGI IMG/M metagenome (GOLD analysis project Ga0172373, IMG submission 114546) | Freshwater microbial communities from Kabuno Bay, South-Kivu, Congo - kab_092012_10m | ecosystem: Environmental > Aquatic > Freshwater > Lake | place: Democratic Republic of the Congo...
AGGAATCAGTAAAAAAAATTTCCTTATTTTAAGCTATATAAATTAAAAGGTATTTTACATTTTAATAGATTCCTGCCTTCGCAGGAATGACAATATGTTAATCTTAAACAAGTCTATTATATTCTAAAAATCTTCTCATAAAACTTTTTTAAATTAAAATATATAGTTCAATAAATTTTAAAACTATTATGAAAGCCTAATCTCCCTTTTTAGAGTTTCCTCTCACCCTTAATAAGGGGGAATTCAAGGGGGATCTTCTTCTCACAAAATCAACTCCCAAATATCCTACCAATATTATAAATGTACTTCAAGAAATTATAAGTCATAAATAAAAATAGCTTTGGGGTTTGAAGTATAGAGTAAGATCAGCATCAATGTTCAACTCTCTAATTTAGAGTGTAGTATTTATAGTTTGATTTATTGTTTGGTAATTGTTTATGATATCATTCTTTTTGTAATTATATGTTATCTTCAATATAATCTATAATTTCTTTGGTATCTATAAAAGCTTTTTTTAATTCTTTGATAAGCTCAACTTCGCTATATTCCAAAAATGCTTTTATATGAACTAAATTTCTCATTTTTCTAAAATAATCTATTTTTTCTATTATATTTTTTATCTCTTAATCAATTAATAAGTGAATGAAAATTTATTGAATCATTTAAAGTAATTTCTTTTGATTCTAATTTACAAATATATAAATCATTTGTAGTTTCTATTTTTTGTAATTTTTTAAATTCTTCTATTTCTAAATATTTTCTTCTTGATTTTTCACCAGTTAATTTATTTTGAGAGAAATAATAAACTATGGCTTCAATAATTGAACCTATGTATATAAAAATCGTATGAGACTTTATTTCTTTTAAGTCTTCTGAATAATTATCATTTTTTATGTCTTCAAAATACATAAAAAACACATATCAAGAAAAAAGATATAAAGTTTCTTGTAATTTTATATCTTTTACAAAATCAAAACTAGAATTATTTTTAGATTTGCTAATATAATACATTAAATTTTCTTTCATTTTTTCTGTGGTTTTATATATCAAAATAATTCTTGTATAGCTTTATCAGCTTCTCTATAAGCTTTTTCTAATTCTGGTGATCTTTCTTTTTTCATAATCTTTTATGTTAAAAAATAATTTATCTTAATTTTAGTAATTTATAACTATTTTGCAAATTAATTTGTTTGATTTTTCCTTCTCCTTCTCACAAAATCAACTCCTAAATACCCTATTAAAATTATAAATGTACTTCAAGAAATTATTAATCCTAGATAGAAATAGCTTTGGGGTTTGAAGTATAGAGTAAATTCGGTATCAATACTTCAATCTGGATTTAGAGTGTAATATTTGTAGTCTAGTTTGTTGTTTGGCAATTGTTTTGGGTATCATTCTTTTTGTAATTCTTCTTTGTAGTTTTGGTTTACATAGTTGATTATTTCGGATTTGGAGATTTGCCAAGAGTTAATAAAATCTAAACTTTCATTATTTTTAGCAACAATAAGCGGATTTCAAAAAATAAAATCTTTCCAATCAAAGTTTCATACTATTAAACTCCAATTTTTATTTTTTCTTTGGGATAAATTAAGAGTTTCTTTTCATATTAAATTAACTTTTAAATTATAATGTGAAGGATTTTTTTTGTTAAAATTTAGACTTTTATATTTCAATTTATTTAAATTTTCTTTTGTAATATTTAAATTACTTGAAAATATAGTTGTTAAATATCAAGGATTCTCAAAAATTTTAATTTCTTTTATTCAATCAAATTTTAGCTCTTTTAGAAATTTAAATTCTTTTAGTTTTTGATAATACTGTTCTGGTGTAGATCAATAAAATCTAAAAAAGTCATCTTGTTTATCAACTAAAGGAACTATTAAATATTTTATTCAAGAAATATCAATTAATTTATCTGAAATAGGTTTGAATAAGAATGAACTATAATCATAATTATTTCTAAATTCAGGTAATGTTTCAATAAAATTTTTATATTCATTATCTATTATTGAAACCATAGACATTTTAGGTTTTTTTATTTCAAAATGAGACCATTGAGAGTAATTTGGGATCCATAAAGTTTTAAAACTTTCATTTTGATTTATAATATAATCATTTAAAATAGTATATTCTTTAGGTTCTATTTTAGGAACAAATAAAGTTCAAATTTCTTTTGTAATTAAAGGTTTTGCAATGCTTCAAGATATTAAAATTATGATAATTCAAACAATATAAAATAATTTTTTATAATTTTTTGATAGGTAATCAAGAAAAATTCACAACATTATTAAATATCATAATGCCGTTATAATAAAGAATTTTGAAGCCTCTCTAAACAAATTAAATCAAGGAAAATTATTATAAAGCCATAAGTATAATCAAGTAAAAGGTTCTGCAGATTGTTTGGTTAAAACTATTCAAAGTAGAGAAATAGTTAATCAAAAAAGCATTAATTTTTTTCAAGTTTCATTTTGTTTTTTTATGAATAAAGTTGATACAATAACTAGTATTGGATAAAACCAAAAATAAAATGGTATTTTTTGAGGAATAAAGTCTTGATTAGGTACTCATCAACTCCAAGAAGAATCAAAAATATTTACAGCATAAAAAATATTAAATAAATTATTTCAAAATAATCATCTGTTTGCAACATTTGATATTGTTTCTCAAGAAGATAAAATAGTAGGGATTAACCAAAAAGAATTTAAAAATAATTGTAATAAAATAAATAAAAATATATATTTCCAAAATTTTTTATTTTTTATATTTTTCAATCAAAAAAATAAAAAATATATTAATAATAATATTGTTAATATATAGATAATTCTTATTTCATAGCATAAAGATATAAAATAAATAAAAGTAAAAATTAAAAAATCTTTTTGCTTTAACTCTTTTAAAAATTTATCAAAAAATAGAAATAATAATGGAGAAAGTGAAAAAACAAAAGCAATTGGTAAATGTGCCGTTTGTCTTACTAAAAAATATGTATTAAATCAGTAAAATAATCATAGTAAAAATGATACTATATTGTTTCTTGTGTAGTGTTTTATAAGAAAAAAAGGAGATAAAACCCCTAATAATGAAATAGGTATTAAAAAAGTTAATTTTGTAGCATTATTATAATCTCATAAAAATCACCATATTATTTGAAATAAATTAAAATTATATTGTATATTATCAGATCAAAAATTAAAATAACTAATCCAGGATCAAAATCAATAATTTAACAAATCTTTTACTGCTAAATTATTCCAATTTGTCCAATCGGAAAAAAATAATATATTTCAAAATTTAAAAAATTCAATATGAGCTAATATAGCAACTCAAATAAGAATTACTAAGTACTTTATCATTGTTTTTTAAGTATAAATATAATGTTTGTTGAAAGAATATTTCTAAAAAATGGAAAAACTTTAATTATTGGTCAAAAAAAAGAAGCTCATCAATATGATTTAATTATTTCAAATCAAGTGTCCAAAACTAAATTTTTAGCACTTTTAAAAGTATATAAATGTAAATGTGTTTTATCCATTATTCAAGTCTCAGTATAATCAAATTTTCAAAAAAGTAAATTCAGTCTTATCTGCCAATTTGCAATATTTGGTAAAGATATTATTATTTGTCAATCATCTTTTAAATATTTTTTAAAAAATTCTAGTACTTTTTCTGGAAAAAGTACATGTTCTAAAACATCAGCAAAGATAATTACATTAAATTTTTCAATACCAAAATCCAAATCTACTAGATCATTTAAATTATATTGTCTTGCATCCTTATAAAATTTTTTAGCTTCTTTTATAGCTTCATTATCATATTCTAATCAATAAAATTGATTAGTTTTATCCGCATTTAATCAAATATATCACTTATTACATCCTATATCCAAAACCAAATTATTTTCTCAAATATTGTTTAATATTATACTGTGAGTTCAATATTTAGCTCAACCAAAGTTATATTTATCCATGTTTTTTAAAATAATTAATTAAATGATTTAATTTTCAGAAACCTTTATACATATTTTTCATTATTTCTTTATCTGAAATAACTCTTTTCTCTTGTATTTCCTTCCTCTTTTTTAATGTTTTTTTCAAATTTTGCAAATTTAAAATCCAACCTTCTATATAAGAATAAGAAATTTTAAACTTACCAAAAATAGCAAAAGCAATAATTTCAGCTATATTTTGTAAAAAATATATAGGTAAAACCCATAAAAGATTATACCAATAATAATTTTTTAATAACATTTGTAAAGTATTTTGGTTTCTCCAAAGAAAAACTCTATATTTTATTCAATCTCAACTACTACCAGCTCAAGCATGGTAAATAAATAAATTGCTTAACTGACCTATTTTACCTCAATATAACCTACTCCTCCACATCCAGTCTACTTCCTCAACATACATAAAAAAATCATTATCCAATCATCAAGTTTTTATGTAAAAATCTTTTCTAAACAGTATACAAACTCAACAAGTAAAAAATAAGTCATCCATCACTTTTTCAGAATTTGATGAATTTTTTTTATATGTAGGATGTCAAAAAAAGTCTATTTTATTCGTGATATTTCCATTATTAGATCAATCATACATTTTTTCAGTTACTCATAATATATCCAAATCGCTTTCATTAAAATTTTTGATAAAATTCTCTAAAAAATCATTTTTTACCCAAGTATCATTATTTAAAAGTAAGATATAATCTCATTTTGAATTGATTATACCTAGATTATTTCATCAAGCAAATCAAGAATTTTCTTTACTTTCTATAATTTTTATCCTATCATCATAAAAAATGTTTTTCATGTATTCAATACTATCATCATTTGATGCATTATCTACAAAAATTATTTCAAAATCTTTATAAGTTTGATTTAAAAGACTAGAAATACATTTTTCAAGCCATTTTTTTCAATTATAATTTACGATTATAACAGAAACCAAAGGATTTTGCATATTTTCTTGCATTTTATTTTTACTAAAAACTAAACTTAAATTACTAGATTATAAACTTTTTTAAAATTCCTCTATTTTTTATTCTAAATCATCATATTTAATAAATTTTCCAAAATACTTTTCTAAACAGTCATTACAAATATCAACTCAAATATCTGTTATTGTTAAAGTTGTTTCTTCCAAAAGTTCTTTAAATCAGTCTAAATTTTTATAAAAAGATTTATCAATACTTTCTAAAATATAATTAATTATGTTTTTGTTACAACAAAAACATTCTCAAATCTTAAAATCATTTTTAAAACTTTTTCAAAACAATTTTTCTAATTCCTCTTTATTTGTATAAATAGACAAAGTTCAGGTATCAAAATCTGAAATATATCAAAAATTTTTATATATATGAATATAGTCATTATTTAATTCTTCTCATGTAATATCAGAAATAGTTAATTGTTTTACTGGCATTTTTTATCTTAATTAAATTACTAAACTATAAACTTTTTTTAAAATTCCTAACATTTTTACCTATTTTTTCAAAAATATCAACAAAAAATTTGATTTATTTATAAAAGTTAATATAATAAGCTCACTGATGAAAGATTTATTCTTTCTTGCAACACTGTCGCCCTTAGTAGGCTTCGAAAAACCTTAGAATATTTCTAAGGTTTTTCTATTTTTTCATTAAACAATAAATTATTTAGTTTATTTTGTAACAAAACAAAATCTTTATTTGATATACTTCAAATAGGATTTCAAATAAGTCTCTTTTTTGATATAGTTTTTATTTGATCTAATAAAATAAAACTTTCATCATATTTTAAAAAATCATATATCTTTTTTTCTATAAGAAAAGATATGTATTCTGGCTTTTTATATTTAGTTAATGGTAAAACTATTATATGATCATTCTTCACTCAAAAAGATTTTATTACCAATACAGGTCTAGTATAATTTGATTCTATTTCTCAATTTTGTTCACTTCAAATATTTAATCATAATTTTGAAATCCAAATTTCTCATTTTTTTAGAAATTTATTTACATTTTTTCTATTAAAATTAAGATTTATTTTTTCATAAAACCACTCTAAAAAGTCCGATATAATAGGCAAAGTTATATCATTTTTAAATTTTTCTATAATATTTAAAATTTTATTTAATTTTGTTTTATACATTTTTTTACTTTATTATCTTACTAAAAATTAAGCTAAAATTACTAAACTATAAATTTTTTTAAAACTCCTAAAATTTTTACCTATTTTCACAAAAATATCAACAAAAAATTTGATTTAAAAAATTATTTTAATATAATACTTATGTATCACGACAAGATAAGGACCAAACGGAGAAATACCTAAGGGCACTTATCTTTTTTTGTATTCAATTTTCTTTCTTATATCAATTAAACTTAAATTTATTCAATATTTTGGTTGTAATTTTCTATACAAAGAAGAAAAAAACTTATTTGGAAACAAGATCTTTTTTAGATTATCATTTTCAATTAAATAATTTACGAGCTTTATGTAATCTCAATCTCAAGAAACTAAAACAATTTTATCAAAATCCTTTTCATCTTTTATTCTTCTCATAATTTCAAAAACTATATCAACATCTACATTTCATTTTTTCTTTCATTTTATATTAGAATTATGTTCTCTAAAAATAAGAATAAATCAAGATTTTTGCAATTTTGTATATAATCTTTGTTCATTTTCATCTAAAAAACCTAAAAATAAATATACTTCATTTATAAGATATTTTTCTTTTAAATATACTCTAAATCTTTTGAAATCTATTTTCCATTTTTCAGTTGAAGTTCATAAGTGTAGATTTTGTCAGTCTATAAAAGCTATATTATTCTCCATATTTTCATTAAAATTATAAATTACTTCCTTATCTTACTAAAAACTAAACTTAAATTACTAAACTATAAACTTTTAAAATTCTAACTCTTCACTTCTTCTAAAATAATTTTCTCAAATTTATCAACTTTTTTATCCCATCACTCAAGAATTTTAACATATTCTAAAGAACTATTACTTATATTTTCAATAGTTTCATTATTTCAAATAATTTCTCAAATTTTATCTCACATTGCATTATAATCTCAATCCTTGATTAAATAACCATTTTTTCAATCCGATATACTATCTCTAAGTCAACAAACATTATATCAAATTGCAGAAATTCAGTAACTATTTCATTCCAAAACTATTAATCAAAATCATTCTTTTATACTTGTTACTAAAATTAGTTTTTGCTTAAACATAAAGCTATTATGATCCTTTCTATCTATGTGTCATAAAAAATTAACTTTATTTTTTAGTCATAAATCTTCTATAAGTTTATTTAAAATAGAAAGGTATTTTTTGTCTTGATTATTTCAGACTATATCTAGTTTATAATTAGCAAATTTATCGTCAGATTTTATAAATCTATTAAAAGCTAAAATTGCATGTTCTACCCTTTTTATAGGCATTAATCTACCTAAAAAAAGTATTCTATCTTCTTTTTGTGAAAAATCTATTTTTTCTATAGGAGTTACATCACAAGCATTAGTTATAACCTCTACTTTGTCTTTCTTAAATCAAAAATTTTCTACTAACTCTTCTTTAGTGCTATTTGATACAGTTATAGTTTTATTATTTTTATATTGTTTAAAAAGCCAAAAATAAATAATTTTTCAGATTTTATTTAAAGGAAAAGGAAAACTATAATCCCATTCTAAATCTCAAATATGATGAGCAAAAAATATTATAGGAATATTTTTCTCAAATTTTGGAGATAAAAAAGGTAATCCTCATGCTTCATCTATAATTAAATCATATTTTCAAGCTAGATTTTTTTTGTAATATTTAGGAAACAAAAAATAAGAATTATATAAGTTAAATTTCCTAATGATTTGTATTCAATCAATAATTTCAGTTTCCAAACAATCTTTGTAAGAATATCAAAACCAAGTGATTTGGTGTCATTTTAATACAAGTCATTTAGCATATTCATATATTACTTTTTCTGCTCATCATGCAAAAGGATGTTTTATATCTTTCCAAGTAAGAAATAGAATTCTCATTATTCTTTTTTTACAAATTAAAAATTACTTTTTCCTAATCAAATTCATTATCATAAATAACATAATAAAAATTAGAAATACTCATATTCAGATAAAAATATACATAAAATTATCAATATTTCAATTTGTGAAATATTTAGAAGCAAAAAATATAGATAATATTCAAGCAATTAAAACATAATTTATAATATAATTTTTAAATCAAACTAATATTTTAGTAAAAAATGAAATAAAAGTATAGATAATACAATAAATAATTAAATATATTAACATATAATTATATTCTCAAAATCATTTCTTAAGAATTTCTAAGAAAAAACTTCAAAATAAATAAACAACTCCTACACTTCAAAGTCATAATATAACAATCATTCAAATAGCATTTCTTATAAAATGTATCTCTATTTTATCTGATTTTATAATCTGAGGATAATAAACTGTTTCTATACTTCAACCTAAAAAGATTATAAATTTAGCAATTACAGATATTCAAGAATAAATTCAAGCAATATTATTATCAAATAAATTTTTGGCTAGAATTATGTCAAGATTCATATAAAATGACAGTAAAAATACAAGTAAAAACGAATAAAAAATATCTTTTTTTTCTTTTTTAAAATCTGCTTTTATATTTTTTATAACAGTATTATCTATATTTATATTAGAAAAAAGATTAAAAATATAAATAAATGATATTATAGTAAGTAATATTCAAGAAATTATAAATCAAGCAATAGCTCAATAAAGACTAAAACCAAGAAATACAAATAAAACTCAAACAAATAGCTTTATAATACTTCATAATATTGAAAAAAAAGCTAGTGTTTTAAATTTTTCTAATCATTGTAAAATAGGATTAATAACAACTCATAAAAAAGAAATAATTATAGTAATTCATATTATATTTAAAGGAAGTAAATCCTCTATTTTCAAGAAATTGCTTAAAATAGGAGAAACTAAAATAAATAATAAATAAATAATAATAGAACTTATTAATAAAAACTTATTAGAATAAATAAAAATTGACTTAATTTTAACTAAATCTTTTGAGTTCTTTGATATTTCTTTAAGTAAAAAAAAGCTAATTCATCAAACAAGAACTCAAAGTATATTAAAAACACTAACAAGGCTTTCAAATTCAGCAAAAGTATTTAAATCAAGAAATTTCAGCATTATTGGATGATATGCATAATTTATAATTCAGCCAATTATTGTTGAAAAGCTAAGCAAAATTATGTTGTTAAAATTACTCATTATTGTATTTTGTAAATAGATATTTTAGGAGAATTGTGTTCTTTTTTTAGTAAAGATTTTTTAGTTTGTTCTTCTAGAATAGAACTATATTTAGAAAAATCTCAACAAGTTTTAAGCATAATTATATGTGTAAATTTGTTCTTTTTTAGTAAATCTATATTTTGGTTATCTATAAAATTTTCTACATCTTTTGATTCTGAACTTGAAGAATTAGTATATAGAGTTCAAACTTCAATATTATCTGAAATAACCAAATTGAGAGGTTTAAAAAAACTTCCCATAATATTAGCAACAACCCTAAGGTTAGTATAATCACAAGCCATATATGAATGCCAAGGAAAAACTAAATATTTATTTTCTTTATAATTATTTTTTATTTCATTATTTCTAAGATCAAAATAACTTTTGGGATAATCACTTATAAATAATTGATAATTAAATCAAAATAGTGTATTTGGATTCCATGCATTTAGAAATAGAAAAACAAATACAACTACAAAAATATTATTATACTTAAATTTAATATTTTTATCAAAAAATATTAAAATATTATATATTCAATAAATAAAGAATATTCCATATACAATTGTAAGCAATCATATCCATTTCTGAGGTTCCCTAAGTCAATTATAAAAGGGTAAGTTATCATAAAGAAATTGGCTAATAAATCACCATTTTGCAATAATTCAAACTCAAAGAATATATGAAATAAATCATATCAAAGACAAAAACATACTTAACTTTCTATAATTTTTATCAAATAATGATTTTATAAATCAAACTAGAATTACAAATAATATTATAAATCAAGAATAATACCATTTGGTATTTACTAAATCAGGTAAATTTATACGAGCTCACCTTTCTCACCAAAATCAATATAACAATAAGCTTGTTAACTCTTCTCAAAGATTATTCAGTGAATTAGTAGTAAAATTATTAATATTTGATTGATTTATAGTATTTACATAGTTTAGAGTTGTTCATTTATCAAGAAAAAAGTTTCAAATAAGCCAATTTAGGTTTATAGTTAAAAATATAACTCAAGATAAAATCAAATACAAAAATGTTTTTTTAGATCTGACAAAAAATATTAAATATAATAAGTAAATTAATAAAACCATAAATAAACTATGATTCATAACCGAAAAGGCTAATCAAAAAAAGATTCAACTACAAATATGTTGCAATGCAACATATTTGTGATTCTTTAAAAGAAAATATAATCAAAATCAAATTAACATAAATCAGAAACTAATTCAAGGCTGAGTAATTGTTCTTTCATAAAAAAATGGATTTAGAAGAAAAAATAATATTCATATGTATCATAGAGTTTTTTTATATTTATCTTCTATTTTAAAATAATCAGAAACTAAATTAGATAATTGTAATCATAAAAATCAAGTAAAAAAAACGAGTGAAAACAAAAATATTTTTGAGTAAAAAGCATATCAAAATAACATATTCAAAGCATTATCTAAATGCCAAAATATAGAAACCTCAAAGAATCAACTCATTTCATAAATAGGATGAGGAACAGAGTCAAGCAAAAAATAAGTTCAAGTTTTGAAGAAGAATTGAAGCCAAAGAATAATAAATGTCAGTATAAATATAAAAATTAAATCACTATATTTTTTTAGCATATTACTTTAAATTAATTTCATCTCTAATTATATAAAGTGGTCTTCAAATTACTTCTTCATGTATTCTAGCTATATACAAAGCCATTAATCACAAACTCATAAGTACTATTCATATCAGAATAGTATTTAGAACTACTACTATTGCTAAATTAGAAAATTGTAAATTCAATATTCATATTTTATCAAAAAACATTACAATCAAAAGTAAAATACTAAAAAAAGTAATTAAAAATCACATATAACCAACTATTTTAAGTGGAAAAACCGAAAATGAAGTTAAACTATTTACTGCCAAAGTATAGAGTTTTTTATAATTATAACTTGGAGCCCTTCATTCTGGGTTTGGTAGTGCATCAAAAACTAAACAATATTTATTAAATCAAATTATATCAACTATTCACCTATATAACCTATTTCTCTCTGTGAAATTAAGAAATATTTTTACTACTTTTTTATCTATTAATCTGTAATCAGTAGTTCAAGGTTGCATCTTTACATCTGAAATAGTATTAAATACCTTATAAAAAAACCATGAGCTAAATTTCTTAAAAATAGATGCTCATTTTATTTTTGGTCTCTGGTTGTAAACTATTTCATATCATTCTTCCCATTTTTCTATAAATTCTGGTATTTTTGAAACTGGATGCTGTCAATCAACATCAATAGTTATTACTGCATCTCAACTAGATTTTTCTACTCAGGCAGTCAAAGCTATTTCTTTACCAAAATTACGACTGAAATTTATTCAAATTACATTTTTATCTACATCACAAATCTTAACTATTTCAAGCCAAGTATTATCTAAGCTTCAATCATTTACATAAATAATTTCATAATCATATTTTTCGCCAATTTTAGATAATATTTTTTGTAATTCTTTATAAATAATTGAAATATTTTTTTCTTCCATATAAGAAGGAAGAACTATAGATATGAGTTTTTTAGACATAATTTTTTAATTTTTTTCATTTAATATAACTACAATATATAGATATTTTAGTTATTTGCAATTTTTTCTATTATTTTAAACACTTAGATGGATTCTTAGGAATCCCATAATAGTCAAATAAAAATTTAGAAATTTCAGCAAACATTTCAGATGAAGTTCCTCCTCAGAATGGGTTCAATCTTGGTCTATTCAAAGTTATAACCATAACAAATTTAGGATCTTCTGCTGGAGCATATCAAGCAAAACTACCATTAGTAGTTCATACTTTTCCTTCTTCACTATCATATTGTCATTTATAAGGTATTACTGCTGTTCAAGTTTTTCAAGCAATACTATAACAATCAACTCTTCAAGTTTTAGCAACTCATTTATCTACTGATTCTATAAGTACATTTGTCATGTAATCAGAAGTTGATTTTTTTATAACTCTATGTGTAGTTTCAGTTTTATAATTAAATGTTCTTCAATCATTATACTTAATATGATCTATAATTCTTGGTTTTACATAAACTCATCAATTAGCCAAAACACTATATGCTGTAGCCATTTGTAGTTGATTTACAGTTATTCAAAGTCAAAATGAATTAGTAAATAATTTTGCTCTAGACCATTTTTCATAAGGTTCCATTTTTGTTGTAGTTTCTCATTCAAGAGTAATATCTGTAGGATCAGAAAATCAAAAATCCTGTAAATATTGATAAAATATTGCTTTTCATATTTTCTCTACTATTTTTACCATTCAAACATTACAACTAAAATTTATAGCATTTTGAAAATCATGATATCATATACATTGCTTAGCAACATTCTTAATTTTATAACCATCAATCATTATTTCTCATTTATCTTGATATGTACTATATTTATTTATTTCTCAAGTATCTATTCATACGGCCATTGTTATTGGCTTCATTATACTTCATGGCTCAAACAAAGCTGATATAGTATCATTTTGGTAAACTCAAGGTCAATAATCATTTTTGTATTTGTATGGGACTGGTCAAAGAGAAGTAAATTCATCTCTACCTATTTCTCTAAGAAGTATTTTTTTAGAATTATAAATATATTCTTTTCAAGCTTCATTATCTTCTACAAAAAGAGGAATTCAAAGTAAATCAACTTTTGGATTTGGATATTTAGCATAACTGACTCTTTCTAATTCGTATACATCTCAAGGACTATTTGAATTATAAGTCGGATAATTTGCCATTGCTATTATTTTTCAAGTTTTTGGGTCCATTACAGTAGCCATTCACTTATTGGCTCTAAACTTTTTAACTCAGGCTTCTAAAACTTCTTCCACTTTTTTTTGTACATTTCTATCTATAGTAGTGTAAATATCTGCTCAACCAAGACTTAAGTTATTTGTAAGAACTATTGGATCAATTACTCTTCATTTTATATCATTTCTACTAACTATTTTTCATTTACTTCATCTAAGAATATCATTAAAATATCACTCTATTCAATACTTTCAATCTCAATCATTATCTACAAATCAAATAACTTGTGAAGCAAGCCATTCCTCAGGAAAATATCTTTGATGATTTGATGATAATATAAAAAAACTACTTATACTTTGTTCTTCTTTTAAAATACCCTTTTTTATGGCATCTTTTTCTAGATCAATATATTTATTTATTTCTTCAGACAATCATATATTTAACCTACTTATTATTGGAATATACTTTAATTCCCTTTTTCTAATTTTGTACTTTAAATCTTCAACATCAGTAGAAAGTATTTTTGAAAGTTTAGTTGATACATCTTCCCTATCTGAAACTTCTTCTGGATTAATATATAATCAATTTTCATTTGGATAAACTCATTTTAATTTCAAATCATTAATAGCTGATATTTTAGTATTATCTATATTATCAGTAATTAAAACACTAGTTAAGAATTTTTTTGATAACTTTTCTTTTATTCAATCAAGAATAATTCATCTTACATATTTTTCATCTGTACTAAAATTCTCTATCTCTAGTTTTTTTACAAACTTCAAAATATTATCATAACAAATTTTTTCAGATTTCAGATAACAAGTCTGTTTATAAACAATATTTGTAAGATATTCAACTAATTTGGTCTTATCTCATTTAACAGTAGGATCTATAGCCAAATCATTAAGATTAACAGAAGTTCAAAGAACTGTTCAACTATTAGTTGAGGAAAAAATAGTTCATCTTGTAACAGGAACCTTAACTTCTCAAATTTGTTGTTTGTCCGCTAAATCTCTATAAAAATCATAGTCTTTTACTGTATAATTAAAAACAGTAGAAATTATTATTAAAAAACTAAAAATAAAAAATCAAAATACATAGTAATATCTATTATAACTTTCTAGTTTTTTAAAAAAATGTTGTAGTAAGTTTTGTTTTTTCATCACAATTTTAGTTAAAATTTATCTTTTCTTTTATCTCTTCTGGGATCAAATCATCATTATAAACTGTAAATAATTTTTCTTCTAATTCAATCAAGTTTATTTTACTAATTTCTCTCAAAATATCATCTTTTAAAATATTTAAAATAAATGGTAATTTATCTTTAAAAATATTTAAACTTTTATACATTGAATAAAGTACTTCTTCAGATTCTCAAACACATTCAAAAGGTTTATTTCCAGAAATTCAAAGCAATTCTTTGAATAATTCAAGTAAACTTTCATCTTCATATAATTCTTTTCAAAAAATTTGCAAAGCTTCTTCTTTTGAAATAAAAGGTCTTAAAATAGAGTAAACAAATACACATTTAGGACAATTATTACACCAAATAATATTGTTTTTTATTAATTCTGCTCCTTTCTCCATTGGGGGGAAAGGTTGGGATAGGGGGATTTGTTGAGATTGAACAGGAGTTAATATCTTAAAATTATTATTACAACTAGAAAAAACACCAAAATAATTTTTTCAAAGTTTAGCAAACAATTCAGCTATTTTTATTTCATATAATCATCTTAAAAGTGAAAAATATTTTAAATCTGATGAAATATATTGATTTATATATTGATTAAAATCAATCTCAAAATCTAAACTTTTGGAGTATTGATGATTAATTTCAAATCATTCCCAAAAAAGATTTCAAAAATTAGCAGATTTTTCATTACTAAGAATTATATATTTATAATCGTAAATATAAGCCAAAAACTGTAATACAAAAGCTATAATTCAAGTAATTGGGACATGTCAATTATAATAACCTTGATTGTTTAATTCAAATAAATTACTTGAGATTTTTCTTTTTATTAATAAATTTTTTTTACCTATTAAGTTTATACAATTTTGCTTGATTTCATCAATTTTTCCAAAAACGACAGTTTCAAATTCTAATGATGATTTTTTAAGTAGCTCTATAGAAACTAAACTATCTTTTCATCATCAAATTGGAACCAAAGCTTTATTTGAAATATTAAAGTCTATTTTTTTATAAATATTTTCTGATTTAGAAACAAAATTAAAAAGTCATCTTGGAGATATTTTATTTTTGTATAAAAATTCTCATAATCAATTAATATAAAACTTTTTCCAAAAATTAACTTGATTTTCATCCAAAAATCAAGTTTCAACTATTAAATGTTTTGTAGGGAATAACTTATAATAACTAATTCACAAAGCTAAATGCAAGTGAAAAAGAATATTATCTATAATTTTTTCATCAATATCATTTCTTAAATTAAATCATTCACAAGAAAAGTTAATATTTTCTTCAAATATCAAATTATTATCAAAACTATAAACAAACTTTGCATTTAAAGTTTGTTTATCAAAACCAAATGATTTAAAATAAAAATTCTTAAATTCTTTCATAATCCACAAAATAAAAATAACTATAAATTTATTATAGTTATTTTTATAAAAAATCAAAAATAAGAGAAAATTTGTATGGAAAAATACTAAATCTAATAAGAACAACGAAATCAAATATTACTTCCAATAGTTGTGTTCGCAGGTAGTAACAGAGTAAATATACCAGAAGTTCAATCTCATAGTCTAGCACTTCATCCACGAACAAAGATGTTGTTAGCTAACCATGGATTATAATACAATTGTCATATTCAATTTGAAGAATTATATGTTAAATTTAAAGATGTATTAGCTTTATCAGTACACATAGTCCATTCCATAGGCCAAGAAGATCAACATCAAGCAATATAGGTTTGTCAAGAATCATAACCAATTCAATTAAAACTATTAGCCTTATTAACATTCTCATAAATATTTCAAGCTAAATCCCATATAGTTTCTCAATTTGATAAAACTAATTCTCTTTTTTTGTCACAATCAATATTTCAAAATCATCATCATGTTTTTGTTCAAAAAGTTCTAGGTAAAGATGTATATAATGAGTTTGAATATCATCAACATCATAATGATCCACTTTCTGAAACTCAGTTATATATATTATTAGTTCAGACAACTCCTCAAGTCCAATTTTTACTCTGCAACTCTAAATTTCTTGCTATAGTCATCCATTCATTATTTGTTATTAAATGGTATCAAGCTCACATGCTTTTACAAGCATCTATAGATTGTTGCTGTGTTATTCAAGCTATAGGATATTTAAGTGGTATACTAACTGGTACTTTTCATGAAATATAATTTACCGTATTCCAAGTATATCATCAAGGCATTGTTCATGTGTTTGGAACATCAGAATCATAATAAGACATTTCATATTTAGCAACACAAAATCATGGCTGATTGAATTGTTTATTTCAAGGAACTGGAAGAAATCATTCTGGACATAATTTTGGGGAACTAAATCAATTACCAACCTTTAATACATTTTGTAAATTTTGTAATAACAATCATGTTAGAGTCAAACTATCACTGTTTGTAAAATTAGCTTTATATGTTCAAGTATTTGTAGCAAGATCTATATATCACGATGCACTTATACTAGAAATTTCTTGTATTGGTAGATTAGTTACTGCTTCTGTTAATATTCATAATTTACTTCAGTAAACTACTAAATATCTTTCACTATAATCTGTAGCATATGTTGTATTTGTTAAATTCTTTGATAAATTTTCATCTTTGGGCTCTTCCAAGTATCACAGTAATTGAAAGTATTTCTTATCTTTTGTAACATAGTAGCTAAAGTAAGTTCCATCTTTTGGGTCTTTTCATCATTTATTATATCATATTAAGTCTATATTATTTTCTCACATATATCATTGGTATCACAGTATGCTTCAGCTTAGTCTTATTTCTACACTGTTTTCTGGTAATGGTAAATTCTCTTTTACTCTATAGACTTCTAATCAATCATTTATTCATTTTAGTTGGCTTAGTCTATTACTATCTCTTGCTCATTTCACATAGCCACTATATCACACAAATCACACTGCTGTTAGTATACCTAATATTGTTATTACTACTATTAGTTCTACTAGCGTGAAGGCTTTTATTTCATGTTTTTTAATCATAATTTTATAGTAAATATTTAATAGTTTTCCAGACTTTTTTTATTATTAAGAACGTGATATTTCCTTTTCTATTCAAACAATTAATCATCATCAATTAGCATCTTTAAAGTATAATTTATCTACAAGCTTCTTAATAATAACAAACAATCCCCTTCACCTTATAGATTTATTCTCTACTCTATTTAGGGATTGTTTTTCTAAGTCATACATCATATGTGAATTTTTTGAGCTTAATCAATGTCAAGTGTCCTCAACTTCAAGATTTATATAGAAACTATCCAATTTTTTACTAAATTTAAGTCTTAGAAAATTAGTTTCTCATTCTATACTTCAGTATTCAATAGCATTATTATTCATTTCATCAACAATTAAAACCATTCTAATTTTCCATTCAGCTGGAATATTAAAATAAGACAAAATTGTATCTAAAAAATCTCTTAAAATTTTAGAATTAAAAAAATATGATTTATATGAAAAAGAAATTTCTATACTATCATTTATAAAGTTTTCTTTTATAAATTTATTTTTATCAAATAAATTATCTATTTCATCTATATTTATTTTTACCATACAAATTGAATTAATATAAACTTACTATAGAATATCACATAATATAGAGAAAGTCAAAAAATATAATACTAATTTTTTAATGTTTTTTTAATTCAATAGATTTTTATAATGTATAAATTTCATAGTTATTTTACTAAAATCAGGTTCAATGCTTAAAAAATTAAGTAGTTCTTTATCAAGTTTACTAAGTATTTTTGATTTTACTTTAAAAGATTTAGTGTTTTTAACAAATCAAATATA
>Ga0172373_10005125_pt1 | contig 18107 bp, 10 predicted proteins | sample Lak10m_2_FD_114546 | JGI IMG/M metagenome (GOLD analysis project Ga0172373, IMG submission 114546) | Freshwater microbial communities from Kabuno Bay, South-Kivu, Congo - kab_092012_10m | ecosystem: Environmental > Aquatic > Freshwater > Lake | place: Democratic Republic of the Congo...
CCCAAGCCGGGCATTCCTCCGACGCCCACGCATCTGGCCAACGTGGTGGCGAGGATGAAGGCGCTCAAAGCGCATGTCATCGCGGTGGAGCCGTTTCAGAGTCGGAAGACGGCTGAGCGTGTGGCGGCGCAAGCCAATGCGGTGGTGTTGGAGGTCACGCAATATCCTGGAGGGCTGAAGGGCTGGGATTCGGATTATATCCCCATGATCGACCAGTTAGTGGCGGGATTCGTCTCAAGCCTTGGGGAGTCGAGGTCGCCGTAGGATTCGGTCGTGAGATCGGCGGGGATTGAGGCACCATGCAAACTCTAGAGATCATCAAGTGGCCGCTGCTCGCCTGCCTGCTGCTGCCATGGCTCTTGGGCTATATGGGGCTGCACATTGTGCGACGTGGGGTGATCTTCGTCGACCTCGCTCTGGCTCAGGTTGCCGCGTTGGGCACGTGTGTCTCGATCCTTCTGGGTCATGACGTTCACGACACCGTATCGTACCTTTGGTCGGTGAGCTTTACGCTGGTCGGCGCGACGTTGTTTGCCCTCTCGCGTTCGACCGATCGTCGGGTGCCGCAGGAGGCTCTGATTGGGATCGTTTACGTGGTGGCTGCGGCGTTGGGGATTCTGCTTTTGAGCAAAAGTTCGGAGGGCAAAGAGGAGTTGCAACGCTCACTCGTGGGGGAGCTATTAGTCGTCTCGCCTAAGGAAATTCTAAAAACCTTCGTGCTGTTCGTGTCGATTGGGGCGACGCACTTTGCGTTCCGAAAGCGGTTCCTGGCTCTTTCGTTCGAGGAGCACACCGAGACGCCCGATGGCCGGCGGGATCGTGGTTGGGATTTCTTTTTCTATGCACTTTTCGGCTTGGCGGTGACGAGTTTTGTCCATGTGGGGGGTGTGTTACTCACGTTCTCTTACCTCATCGTTCCGGCGGTCTGTGCGAACTACCTGGCAACGGGTCTACGAAACCAGATGATCGCGGCTTGGTTGGTATCGACCCTGGCAAGCGTGGGCAGTCTTTGGGTCACGGCAGCGGCGGACCTCCCGATCGGGGCGACGATTGTGTGCGGGCTAGGAGCGGTCTTGGTGTTGGTGATGATCTATCAACGCTGGTTCAAGCGTGCACCCGTCCAGCCTGAAGTGATGTGAGGGTTTCTAGGCGTGATTGGCTCTTGCAAACCCGCCTCGGTCACCTAGTATCTGCTCCGCCTGGGTGCCGTGTGTGCGGTGTCCCATTGAGGCTGAGAAACAAACGTTAACGCGAAACCTAACCTTCAACCTCCGTTGCCCCGCAACGTCGGTCCGTTAGGCAATGGAGTCTTCCAGGAGTTCCGTCGAACTCCGCAAAGCCTCCCCCGCAGTGAACGAATCCCGCACGTCATCGTGCTGTCCGTAGTCCCGAGTCTATTATGCTCACCATGGAAGAAGCCATGAGGCAAAGCCATATCCGCTTTGTCGCAGGCGAAATCGTCAAAGGTACCGTCATCGAAGTCCGTCCGAAGGAAGTGCTCGTCGATATCGGTTACAAGAGTGAAGGTGCTATTCCCGCCGCCGAGTTCGACGACATCAAGGTCGTTAAATTGGGTGATATCATCGACGTGCTCATCGAGCGTCTCGAAGATAAAGAAGGTATGGTCGTCCTCTCCAAGGAGAAGGCCGAGTTCAAGCAGAACTGGGAAAAGATCCTCAACATCGCCAACGAAGGCTCCACCGTGGTCGGCAAGGTCAAGGCCGTCGTCAAGGGTGGTTTGCTCGTCAACATCGGCGTCGAAGCTTTCTTGCCCGCTTCCCAGATCGACATCGTTCCTCCCAAGAATCTCACGGTCTATGTCGGCAACTCCTACGAGTTCAAGGTCGTCAAGATCAACCAAGAACGCCAGAACGTGGTGCTGTCGCGCCGCGAGCTCATCGAGCAAGAGCGCAACGAGAAGCGCGCCAAGTTGCTGTCCGAGATGATGCCTGGCGATATCCGCAAGGGAACGGTCAAGAACATCACCGATTTCGGTGCGTTCATCGACCTCAATGGTTTGGACGGTTTGCTGCACATCACCGACATGAGCTGGGGCCGTATCGGTCATCCATCCGAGATTCTCAAGGTCGGTCAGGACATCGACGTCGTGGTTCTCGACATCAATCGCGAGAAGGAACGCGTCAGCTTGGGGCTCAAACAGAAGCTGGCCAATCCTTGGGAACAGATCGAGTCCAAGTACCCGGTCGGCGTCAAGGTCAAGGGCCGCGTGGTCAACTTGGTTCCTTACGGCGCGTTCGTGGAGCTCGAACCCGGTGTCGAAGGTTTGGTTCACGTCACGGAACTGTCCTGGACCAAACGCATCGCGAAGCCCGCCGATGTGCTCAAGCCCGACCAAGAAATCGAGGCCGTCGTGCTCGGTATCAATCGCGACGAGCAGAAGATCTCTCTCGGTATTCGCCAGCTCGAAGCCAATCCTTGGGACCGCGCCTTGGAGAAGTATCCTCCCGGCACGCACGTCAAAGGCAAGATTCGCAACCTCACCAGCTACGGTGCTTTCATCGAGTTGGAAGAGGGTCTCGATGGTATGATCCACGTCTCCGATATCTCTTGGACGCGCAAGATCAATCATCCGTCCGAAGTGCTCAAGAAGGGCGACGAACTCGAAGCTGTGGTGCTCGAGATCGATAAGGCCAATCAGCGCATCTCGGTCGGTATGAAACAGCTCAGCACCGATCCGTGGGACAACATCGACCGGTTCTATAAGGTCGGCGATCTCGTCACCGGCAAGGTCACCAAGCTCGCGAGCTTCGGTGCGTTCATCGGCCTCAACCACGACATCGACGGTCTCGTTCACATCTCGCAGGTCAGCGAGGATCGGGTCGACAAGATCAAGAACGTGCTCAAGGCGGGTCAAGACGTGACCGCGCGCGTGATCAAGATCGACCGTGGTGATCGTCGTATCGGTCTATCGATCAAGGCGGCCAACTACAGCGCCGAGCAGCTCAAGGCGGAGCAGGCCATGCTGGACTCGCTCAAGCCGGGCGAAGACCTCGTGGCGTTGCAGCACGCTTTCGACGCCGCGGACGAAACCCGCGACGAGAAGGAGTAATTCCCTTTTTGACGGCGCGCGAGGCTCAGGCTTCGCGCGCACTTTGTGTCTCTCATTCAAGCGGACCCGAAAGGGTCCGCTTTTTGTTTTTTACCATGCCTCGGACGCGGCATGGGCGGCTCCAAATGGCCGACTCCTGGCCTCCCGTGGTGGTCGGTCGCATGCAGCCCTCCGCTACCATCCGCGCTCGGGCGATGTCGAGTTCAGTCTCCGAGCAGCCGTTTCAGATCGGCACGAGCCTTGGCTTCGCGTGCACCGGCGGCTTCGGGACCGGCAAAGGTGCGTCGGATGAAGTCGAAATATTCGCAGAAGGTGGCGGCGTGTTTCTCGGCGACGGGTTCGGCACGGCGGTCGCGACATTGTTGGGCGACTTTGGGATCGTAGCTCACGCAGTTGAGGCACACACGCATGTCGTTGCCGCAGCGGTGACAACTATCTGTCCGTCCCGGCAAGCCCGGGATGGTCCATTCCCATCCACACTTAAAGCAATGTTTGGTCACGGGAGCACGTTATAGCAAAGGGCGGTTTACCCTGCCATCCGGAATTTGTGGTGAAGGCCTTTGGGGAAGGCGTTGCGTGCGGCGGAACGGCTTTCACAACGTGCCGGAGCCGGGTGAACCGGCAAACAAGAGGGTTGCCCCACGAAAATTCGCCGCAGCGCGTGGTGCGGGAATCACAATTTCCCCCTCCATGGGCGTCTTGACGCGACAGGCTTCGGGCCTAGAATCGCGACTCTTGCGAGTGGTGGCCACCAATTCGATTCTGCCAGACATCATGCGTCGCTGGACACGCAGGATGTGTCGTGCCGTCGGCCTGGGAACAGCGTGCCTGGGTTTGGTGGCGTCAGCCTCGACACAGGCTACCAACGCGCCCGCAGCCTCCGAGAAACCATATCCATATCCATATCCGCTCCGCCCGTTGTCGTTCGGCCCGTTAGTCCAGGAGTTTGGACTGACGCTGTCGAGCGTCCGACGCCTCGAAGCGCTTGGTCCACTCTATTACGAGCAGGACATAGGTGAGACATCCGACTGGGCCTTTCCTCCGTTGATGTCGCGGCATGTCGATCGGGGTACGGATTCGGAGGAGTTCGATTTTCTGTATCCGTTGTTATCCTACGATCGTTTTGGGATGGAGTATCGACTCCATGTCTTCCAGTTGCTCGCGTTTTCCGGTGGGGCGAATGTGGATGGTGGGAAGCGGGAGCGTTTCCAGTTTTTTCCGTTCTATTTGCAACAGCGTTCAGCGGACGATCCTACCCGAAACTACACCTCCGTGCTGCCCTTCTACGGCACGATGCGAAACAAACTGTTCCGGGATCGGATTCATTTCATCGCCTTTCCACTGTACGTCGAGACGCAGAAGCGGGACGTGGTAACCCGGAACTATGTCGCTCCGTTTTTTCACACGCGAACGGGCGAGCAACTCAAAGGTTGGCAGCTGTGGCCACTCTACGGCCAGGAACATAAGTCGATGCTTACGCGGACGAATGAGTTCGGCGAGACCGAGGTGGTTCCCGGCCACGACAAGCACTTCGCTTTGTGGCCGTTGTATTCGTCGGCGCATGCAGGCATTGGATCGGCCAATCCGGAGCGTTCCTTGTTGGTCCTACCGTTTGGCGCCTGGCAACGCTCAACCAACCGTGATTCAACGACCTACCTCTGGCCCTTCTTCAGCTACGTCAATGATCGAGAGAAGGGCTACGAGGAGTGGGGAAGCCCTTGGCCGTTCGTGGTCACGTCGAGGGGCAAGGGCAAGACCGGGTTTCGATTCTGGCCGATCTACGGTCATGCGCGTAACGAGTCGCTGGACTCACGGACCGTGCTTTGGCCGCTGTGGCGTCGGACTGGCGCAAAGTCTGCCGCCTACGAACGCGAGCGCACGCGTGGGGTCATGATGTTGTTCTCGGATCTCAAAGAGAAGAATCTCGCGTCGAATCAGGACCGGCATCGGATCGATATCTGGCCGCTGTTTTCGTGGCGGCGTGAGTGGGATGGTTCCCAACGGTTCCAAGCCCTCTCATTGGTCGAGCCGTTCGTCCCCACCAGCAAGTCGGTGGAACGTAATCTCTCGCATACGTGGTCGATCTTTCGTTCCGAATCCGACCCGAAATCCAAACGATCCTCCCGATCTTTGCTTTGGAATCTCTATCGTGAGGAGAAGGGGGTTGAATCGACGAAGCGCTCATTCTTATTCGGGCTTTACCAGTGCGAACGTGGGCGGGGGGACCGGAGTCATCGACTCCTGTTTATTCGGTTCGGCAAAGGCAGCGGTTCCACTGGAACTGGTTCCTCGGAAGGCGCAAGCCCAGCCGCTACGACCTCACCGCGGTCACCTTAGATCACATCCACGCGTATGTTTCAAAACGTCGGAGAAATCATCATGCTGTTCTGGAAGAGCTTGCTTGCGTTGCCGACCGCTTGGCGGCATCGGCGCAAGATCTCGGAACAATTGTTCGAGATTGGGAATGCCAGTTTGCTTATGGCTTGCGTGCTCTCGCTCTTCATTGGAGGGGTGTTGGCATTGCAAACCGGCCCGGTCCTGGTCGAACGAGGTCTGTCGAGTGTGATCGGCGGTGTCGTGGGGCTTTCGATGTGTAAGGAGCTCGGGCCGGTGATGATGTCGGTCCTGATCGCAGGGCGAATCGGTTCGGCGATGGCGGCTGAGCTCGGCTCCATGCAGGCCTACCAGGAGATTGACGCGCTGCGGACCATGAACATCAACCCGGTTCATTACTTGGTGCTTCCCCGGTTGCTGGCGATCAGCTTGGCGCTTCCGATGTTGGTTGTGTTTTCCATCTTGGTCGGTTGGACAGGAGGAGCCGCCGTCTCCGCGTTGAACCACGACATCGGGGTGTCGTTTCAAGGCTACTTCCAAAACCTGCGCGAGGTGGTCGAAGTGAAGGATGTGCTCAACGGCCTCGCGAAGAGTTTCGGTTTCGCTGTCATCATCGGAATCGTCTCGTGTCATCAGGGTCTCAAAACTATCGGCGGCCCGCGCGGGATCGGCCGATCCGTGACCAAGGCGGTGGTGAATTCCATCGTCCTTATTCTGATTATGGACTATGTTCTCACTCGCGTTTTGATGGTGTTCGATCACTGAACTAACCTCGCACGACCAGACACCTCATGGGCACCTCCCACACATCTTCCGGCGTCCGCGTTACGGTCACGGGCCTTCGCAAAAGTTACGACGGCGTGCCGATCCTCAAGGGCCTCGATTTCGAGGTCGCCCCGGGCGAGATCTTCGTCGTCATGGGCCCCAGCGGCAGTGGCAAAAGCGTTCTGCTTAAACACGTCATCGGACTCGAATCGCCCGACGAAGGCCAGATCTTGATCGACGGCGAACCGATCGACGGCGAGCACATTGCCGACAAGTATCGGATGGCGATGGTCTTTCAGTCTGGCGCTTTGCTCAACTCGCTCACCGTGGGGGAGAACATCGGTCTTTATCTATCGGAGCACCGACTGAAGACGGAGGATGAGATCGCACGAATTGTCGCCGAAAAGCTGCAGCTCGTGGGGCTTGAAAAACTGGAAAACCGGTTTCCGTCGGAGCTTTCTGGAGGTATGAAAAAGCGTGTGGCGATCGCTCGTGCACTTGCGGTCGAGCCGCAGCTTATTCTTTACGATGAACCCACCAGTGAGCTTGATCCCCTCAGCGCCATCAACATCGGCGAGGAGATTTATAACCTCAATCAACGCATCCATGTCACTTCGATCGTGGTGACGCACGACCGTGATTTGGCTTTTGGCGTGGCAGACCGCATCGCCATCATGCACCAAGGCGAGATTTTGTTCATCGGCACGCCTGACCAGATCCGCGCCAGCGATATCCCCGTTATCCGTGAATTTATTACCGCTGATTTCAACCTGAAAAAGCACGCCTAGCCCCGGAGTCCCATGAAAAACACCCTCGAAACACGTCTCGGAATATTCTTCGCGCTCGCGCTCGTCACCGCCTTCATCATCCTAGAAATGGTGGGCGGCGCGGAACTCTTCCGGAAAACCGTACCCATGCGAGCACGGTTCAACAACATCCAGGAACTTAAAGTAGGGGATCCCGTCAAAATGGCCGGGGTGCAGATCGGGCACGTCAACAAAATCACGCTTGCCGACCAGAAGGTGGAGGTGTGGATGAAGATGAATCCCGATGCCGAAGTGCGCACCAGCAGCAAAGCGACGATCAAGTTCATCGGCCTGCTCGGCCAGAACTATGTTGCCATCGATTTCGGCACGCCCGAAGCCCCACGCGCTGCGGCCAACACCTTGCTTGAGTCGGGCGACCACGTTGACCTCAGCACTCTTATGGCCAAGCTCGAAGGTGTGGCGTCGGGGGTCGAAGGTTTAACCAAGAACTTCAGCGGCGAAAACTTCAGCAACCTGCTCGGGCCGTTCACGGATTTCCTCAAGCAAAACAACCCCAAGCTCACCGCGATCTTCGGCAATCTTCAGAACATCACCACACAGATCGCGGACGGCAAAGGCACGGTGGGCAAATTGGTTTCTGACGACGCCCTGTATAACACCGCATTGAGTGCCGTGAAGAATCTCAACGACACCTCGGGCGACATTAAGAAAACCATCGCCGACGCCCAAGGCACGCTGGAGAGCGCCAAGTCGGTGATCGATCAGGTCAACAAGGGCCAGGGCACGGTCGGCATGCTCCTCAAAGACCCGGCGCTTTACAAAGAGACGACGACGGCGATGACCAACCTGCGGGAGATTTTGCAGAAGATCAACCAGGGTCAGGGATCAGTTGGGAAGTTGGTCAACGACGAGACGCTTTTGAAGAACGTGAAGATGACGCTTCAAAAGGTGGACAAAGCCACCGAGGGCCTCGAAGACCAAGGTCCTCTCAGCATCCTTGGTTTGGTGGCTGGAAACTTGTTCTAACCTCTGAACACGCCGGTGATCGTGTGGGCTCCTTGCATGAGAGCCTTCCGGTGGCTGTCACTGTTCGGAGGTAGGGACGTCGTGCCCTCGTCCGACCGAAGCCGGTGCGAAGGCGGATGCGACGTCCGCGTCCGGCGCAAGCCGGATGCTTGGGAGGCTAGGTGACGTATGGCCTTGTTTCGAGCGGGGAGGCCAGGAGACTCAGAGCCTCGTTCCGTCCGGCTATGGCCGGACGGGGACAGCCCAGCGGGCTGTCCCTACCTGGGGGATGTCACAAAGGTTTGTGGTGCGGCGAGGTTTGTGGCAGGGTGGTGGCCATCGTGAGCTTCTTTCCCTCCACTCATTGGAGCGTTGTGCTCAACGCCGGGAACTCCGGGGCCGACGGGGCGCCCTCTGCACTCGAACAGCTTTGCCAGACTTACTGGTACCCACTCTACGCCTATTCGCGTTCGCTCGGAGATTCTCCAAGCGACGCCGAGGATTTGATCCAGGGCTTCTTCGTTGAGATCCTTCGAACGCGGTTCATCGTGAGAGCCGATCCAAGCATCGGCAAGTTCCGATCCTACCTGCTCAAGAGCTTCTCCCTTTACCGAGGTCGGCAGATCGATCGAGCCGGTGCCCTCAAACGGGGAGGGGGCAAGACCATAATCTCCATCGACGAACTCGAAGCGGAGGATCGTTTTCTCGACGAGGCTGAGCGCGAATTGCCACCGGAGCATCGTTTCGATCACGAATGGGCCATCACGATCCTGGATCAGGCCCATCGGCGTTTGGAAGTCGAGTTCGAACGGGCGGGTAGACGCGCTTATTTTGAGCGGATGCGGCCCTTTCTGGAGTCGGTTCCGGGAGGGTCTAAGTATTCTGACCTCGCGAGGGAGTTGGGGAAGAGCGAGGGGGCGATCAAGATGGAGATCTCCCGTTTCCGATCTCGGTTTCGTCGACAGCTTGAGTGTGCGGTCGCCGAAACCGTCGGTGCGGCGGAGGATGTCGGGGCTGAGTTGCATTACCTTCTAACACTTTTACGCGATTGAGCCCCTTCCCTGCCAAGGCTCGTTGTTCGGGTTGCGGTGCTCCGGTTTCGAGGAAGCGCGTTGGGGGGATGTGTCCGCGCTGCATGGCGGCATCGTTCGCTCAGTCCGCAGACGAATCGGAGGTGCGGGATGAGGTCGAAGAAGGGGTGGCTGATGAGCACGCGTTGGCACTTGATGCGGAACTGAGAGTCGACCGCTTTGTGATCGACGGCGAAGTGGCCCGGGGAGGCATGGGTGTGATCCACGGTGCGCGGGAGGAGGGCATTGAACGAAGAGTGGTGTTGAAAACAATCCTGCCTGAACGCCAGGGCCAGGCGGAGGCGGTCGAACGATTCCTTTCTGAGGCACGTGTTACGGGTCAGCTTGAACATCCGGGGGTTGTGCCGGTGTATCATCTGGGACAGGATTTGGTCGGTCGCCCCTATTATGTGATGCGACGCATTGAGGGGGAGACCCTGGCTGCCGTGTTGAGCGGGCTTGGTGGTGCCGACTCGGAGATCCACAAGCAGTACCCTCTGAATGGGCTTCTTAACATCTTTCAAAAAGTGTGCGACACGGTTTCGTATGCCCATTCGCGCGGTGTTGTTCACCGAGATCTAAAGCCCAGCAACATCATGATCGGGAGTTTCGGCGAGGTGCTGGTGATGGATTGGGGTTTGGCGAAACGTGGGGGATCAGGCGTGGAGACTGGACGAGCTGGAGAGATGGAGGAAACCCGGGAGAATGCGGCGTCGAATCAGGCCAGTGCACCCTGTGAACGACCGACTTCACTGCTGGGCCTAGGCCTTGTGCAGACAATGGTGGATACGGTTCTGGGCACGCCTGGGTTTATGGCCCCGGAACAAGCGGCTGGCCGTTCGAAGCATGCGGATGAGCGGACCGACATTTTCTCCCTGGGAGCGATCCTGTATGCGATTTTGACACTGCGCGCGCCGATTGAGGCGGATACTGTGGATACAGCGCTGGTGCGGACGCGATCTGGAGCGATACGGCCGCCTCTGGAGTGGGGTGCGAGCGAGCGCCATGTTCCATTGGCACTCTCCGCCGTGGCGATGAAGGCGCTGTCAACACGGCCTGAGGACCGATATCAGACGGTCGCGGAGCTGCAGGCTGAGATCACGGCCTACCAAGGTGGGCTTGCCACACGTGCGGAGCACGCGGGATTGAACCGTCTCTTGCTGCTATGGTTGGTGCGTCACAAGACTCTGAGTATTGCGGGACTTGTATTGATGGTGCTCGCCGCGACCTTTACATGGCGGATCAACCACACGTTGGAACGACTGCGAGCCACGGCACCGACCTTTTACGCACTGGCCCAAAACCAGCTCACCTCACGGCAGTGGAACGAGGCGTTGGCGAGCGTGCGCCAAGCACTGGCGCTGGCCCCTGAAAATGCCCGGTTTCGACTGCTTGAGGGACATATTCTTCAAGCCCGGATCGAGCTTGCCGAAGCCCGTTTCAGCTATGGCGAGGCGTTGCGACTAGAGCCCTCGTTGGCGTCGGCGCGGCTCAACCTCGAGCTGTGTGAACGACTGCTTGCGGGGGAGGGTGATCGATTGGAGGAGCTGTATCGATCGTTGCTGGACCAACGGCGATCTGCGGAAGCGGTTGCTGTGGCCCAGGCGATGGGGATCGTGCGGGAGCGATCGTTGAACAAGTGGAGGGCGCACCTTGTCGGCACTGGGTTCCCTGGCGAACTCAGTCTGGGTACCGACGGTGAGTTGCAGCTCGTGGCTCGACGCTTGAGAGTGGGCGATTTGGCAGCGTTGCGGGGAATACCGGTCGCTCGGTTGGATCTGAGCTTTAACCCGATTGTTGATATCTCGGTGCTGAAAGGAATGCCACTACGATGGCTCGATCTGCAAAGCACCCTGGTCACGGACTTGTCGCCGCTTCGCAACCTACCATTGGAAGATTTGAATCTGTCGAACACAAAAGTCACCACCTTTGCAGAGCTGAAGGGCGTTGGCCTCCTGCACTTGATCGCGCAAAGCCTGGCCCTACAAGACCTCACTCCATTACAAGGGATGCGGCTTCGTTACCTGAATCTGTATGATTGCCGTGGTGTTTCGGATATCTCCCCGCTTGCGGGAATGCCCTTGGGCATTCTGGATCTCTATCATACCCGCGTGTCCGATCTGTCTCCGCTCCGTGGGATGCCTCTGTCCCAGATCAATCTATCGGCCACCCAGGTCTCAGACATCAGTCCGCTCGAAAGTTTGCCCCTTTCGTCGTTGGAGCTAGCAGAAACGCGGATCGCCGATCTACGACCGCTTCGGGGGATGGGTTTGAAGCTCCTCCATCTGGGGGGCACACCTGTTTCTGATTTGAAGCCGATAGAGGGCATGCCCCTGAACACACTCATTCTGCATCTGTGTCCCGCGTTGATCGATCTCTCCCCCTTGGGCTGGTGTCACTCGCTCGAACGATTGCTTCTTCCTCCTCGGACGCGAAATGTGGAGGTGCTGCGTGGCCATCCGGCGTTGCGGAAGATCTCCTCCGAAGGTCTCGCCCGAGGATGGGACGTGGTGTCGTCGGCCGACGAATTTTGGCGCGTGCACGATGGCTCCAGAGGCGAGTAGATTTTCTGTTACCCGAGGTGCAATTTCCGGGAGTAGAAGGCAGTTATGCTGCACTCCACTCCAAAACCCCGGTTTTCGTACCCCCGGCTTATCCTGTGTCTCGCCTTCGCTGGACTCACGGTGTTTGGTTCGATCGACTCACCCCCTCCGGCACCGCTGCCACGGCTCACAATCCTCTCCGCTCAAACTCGCGGCAACCCGAATGCCGTGACGGTCAGCTTCTCACGCCCGGTCTCGTCGATCTCGGCAACGAACGCGACCAATTATGTCATCTCACCCGGCGTCATCGTTCAGAGCGTGACCCAGATCGAGGCGACCAAGGTCCGCCTGAACACATCGTTGATTGCTGTGGGCCAAGTCTACACGCTGCTCGTCGAGGGGATCCTAGACACGGACAGTCCTCCCAGGTTGATCGAGCCGAATACTCGAAGACCGATTCTGCAGACCGATGGTGGGATAACCCGTCGAGAGTTCCACGACATCGGAGGGGGTACCTTGGCGGATATGACCAACCACACCAAGTTCCTCGCCAACAAACCCGACCTGGCTGTCTTCACCCCGTCGTTTGAGGCTCCGACGGATATCCGTGAGAATTATGGCGTCCAGTTCTTGGGCTACGTGACTGCTCCTGTTACGGGGGACTACACCTTCTACGTGAATAGTGATGATCAGGGAGCGTTGTTCCTCAGCACCGATGAAGCTCCGGCGAACAAACGACTGATCGCCTCGGAGCCGCAGTGGAATTCTACGAGGAGCTGGATCGCTGGTGGAAATGCGTCCTCGCGCTATCCGACCCCGAACGACGCCTTTTTTTCAAATGCGGTCATCCTTGAGGCGGAGGATTTCGATTTTGACAGGGGGCAGTTCGTTGCAGGGTCTGCCACCGGGATGAGCGGCGTTTACACGGGCGGTGCCTACTCGGGAAGGGGGACATCAGCCGATGCTGACATTGATTGGCATGATGGGGACTTGAGGAACGAAGGAAGTGAGTATCGGGCGGGTGTGGGTGTGGACATAGGTCCGCAGGCGAGCGCCCAGGATCGGTTACGAGGAGTGTTCTCCGTGCGGGAGAACTTTGCGGTCGGCTGGTGCAATACAGGCGACTGGATGAACTACACTCGCGAGTTTCCGGAGCCAGCGAAGAGCTACCATGTCTTCGCGCGGCTGGCCTCCGGCGGATCTGATATGTCTGCTCAGTTGGATGAAGTCACGGCGGGCCGCGGCACGACGACGCAGGCAATCACCGAACTGGGGAAGTTCAAGGCCCCGTCCACCGGCAACTGGGGTGGCTTCGCGTTCGTACCGCTCCGCAACGCCGACAACCAAGTTGCACGTGTGAGTCTCGGTGGCCGGAGGACGCTGCGTTTCACCACCCTGCCGGGCAATCTCAACGTGGATTACCTTCTGTTCGTGCCAGCCGGTCCCGGCGAGCCAGACCTCGATGCTTTGCGACCCGTGAACAGTTCAGCACCCATCCACCTTGAGGCCGGGCATCGCTATTTCATTGAGGCGCAGATGAAGGAGGCTGGCGGTGGAGACAACCTCGCCGTGACGTGGCGCAAGCCGGGCGATCCGGAGATCGTGAACGGGGCCGAACCCATCCGCGGCGAGTTCCTCTCTGGCGTAGAGCCACTGGCCGCAGCCACCCTGATCGCTCAGCCCCAGAGTCTCACCGTCGACGAACATTCCTCCGCCACGTTCACTGTGGCATTGGGCGGCACGCCCCCCTACGACTTCCAGTGGTATCGAAATGGCGAGATGCTGGTTGGCGAAAACACCGCGACGTTGACGTTGACTGCTGTCCCGGCCGCGCTGTCCGGAGCCACGTTCCATGTTGTCGTTGGGAACGGCCTGAGCAGCCTGCGTAGCGAGGTCGCCACGCTCACAGTGGTCCCCGATCTTGCACCACCCCAGTTTCTTTTCGCCGAATCACGCGCTGGGCTGGAGGAGGTCGGCGTGGGTTTCTCGGAGCCGATTGATCCCGCCGACGCGGCGGATGTGCGGCGCTACCGGATCAGCGACGGGGTCAACGTTCTCAGCGCCACCCTATGGAGTAACCAACGGCTTGTTGTGCTCAAAACCACGGCGCTAACACCCGGGCAGGTTTACACCGTGACGATCTCTGATCTGCACGATCGCGCTACCAGCCGTAATGTTATCGCGCCGGGCTCACGACTTTCCTTTAAGGGATTCGATCTCGGTGAGCCGTTGCCGCCGTTGCCCGCCGGATTTCAGCGCGTCACGGTAACTACTCGAACCGGGCCGGTAACGGTCGTGATCCCGCGTCGAGAGTTTCGCTTCGAACCCGCTGCCCAAACTTATTATCTTGCGGCAGCGGGTGACGATTTCAGTGCGGGTACAATCACGCAGCCATGGCGGACTTTTGCGCATGCACTGGAGAAACTTGAGCCTGGGGATCTACTCTATGTTCGTGAGGGTGACTATCCCGAACCATTCGTGGTTCGAAAGTCAGGATCGCTGGGACGGCCGATCATCATCAGTGCATATCCCGGGGAGCGAGCACGAGTCTATCCGCCCGCTGGTTGGGAACCTCTGCCGGGCACGACACACGGGGCGAACACCATACAGATCGATGCCAGTCATATCTGGGTTCATGGGCTTCTCGTGCAAGGTCCACCTCGTGAGTTGGGTTATCGTCCGCTCGGCACACCCGTGCTGAGCGCGATCCAATTAGGCGGAGGCGGGGAGGGGTGTCGGATTCTGAACACCACCTGCTATCAGGCCCAATACAGTGGTATCAAGGATCAGACCGGTTCCATCGACTACTTAGTGGAAGGGAACATTTGCTTTGATAACGGAACTCCTGTTGACGAGGCCTACCCTGCGGGGGCGGGTTTGTATCTGCCGGGTGCCGCGCGATCGGGAACAATCATCCGGGGCAATGCTTTGTTCCGTAACGGACGCGCCGGGTTTTCTCATTACCACCGACCGATTCATCATCATGTCTACAACAACGTGATTTTCGACAACGGGACCGAGCGTGGGTCCTTCGGCATGGTGACATCGGGTCAGTTCAGCTTTTACGCCCATAACGTCATCGCGGACAACAACGCGTATGGTTTTTCGTTTTATGACGCTTCTGGGGAGGGCCAAGCCAACGACAACTCGCTGATGAACTCGATGATACTTGGAGAGACGGGTTGGTTACTCGAGAAAGGCTTCGATGGCCCAAACGGTAACACGATTGCGTATACGATTCTCCATCCGGCTTCACAATGGGCGACGCATGAGCCACGTATCACAGCGCTCCTTGGACCCGGGGTGTTGTTCGCCGACCCGATTCCGGTGAGTTCGGTCGACCGCGACTACCGTGTGCGTGTGGGCAGCCCTGCGCGTTGGGCGGCAGGGCCCGTGCCGTTGTTGGGTACTTGGCCGCAGACGGACATTGGCCTCTTTCCGGCAACGGCCTATTGGGAACCGGAACTCGAACGTGTGCCGGACCAAACCGCCATCGAAGGGGTTCCGCTCACATTCCCACTGAAACAAATCTCGAACCTTCCCGCCTCGACTCAGATCCGTTACATACTCGGTGATTTGTCGCCTACGGGTGCTGCTCTGGATCCGCTCACTGGCGTGTTCACCTGGACCCCGAACGAGTTTCAAGGGGGTAGCAGCTATCGGATTACAGTCATTGCCCAAGCTGAGAATTCGCCCGTCCTTTACGGGGCTCGCACGTTCACTGTCAATGTGCTTGAGGGCAATCGAGCGCCGCTGCTTGGTTTCAAAACCGCCGTGACAAATTCGGTGCTCACCAGCGTGGACCTGCATGAGGTCGGTGCGCCCTGGGTCCCGGAATCGACCGAATTGATTTCCGATGGGGGGTATCGAATGACTGCGCATGGAGGTGGGATCATTCGGGACAAGGGATGGACTGACCTGATTCGGTATGCTTACACCGAGGTGAATGGTGATTTTGACGCGCAGGTCCGGGTTGAAAGACTGACACCCGTCGGGGTCTTCACAGGAGCTGGGATTATGGTGCGAGAAAATCTGGATGTGGCCAGCCAGATGCATTTTGCCTTTGTGATGCCGACCGGGTTGACCGAACAATTGGGTCTCACGGGGCTTAACGCCTATTCCATCAATTTCCGTAGCCCATCGGGTGACTGGAGACGTCCGGCCATTGAGGCCTCGCGCGAAGTTCCCTATCCGGATGCCTGGATTCGGGTGAATCGGCAGGGAAACACCTTTCGATCGTATCGGAGCCAGGACGGTGTCCGTTGGACCGAGTTGGGAACCCTGAATGCGTCGTATTCCCCGACCATTTACCTCGGACTTGCTGTGGACGCCGCCCGCTGGGAAACGAACGCGGTCGCCGTGGCTGAGTTCCGACAGTTCCAAATCCGCTCTGATGAACCGAAGCCGGTTGCCAGCGTGACGGTTGATGAAAACACCGGTCTCGCGTTGCCGATGATGGCGACAGATTCGGATCGACCAGGCCAGGAGTTGACCTATTCGATCCAAGCGGGTGAAGTCAGCGGAGCGACGATCAACCCGAGGAGCGGGCTCCTCACTTGGACCCCGACCGAGGCGCAAGGACCCGGTGCCTATCCGTTCACTGTGCGTGTGGTCGACAGTGGTCAGCCGCCCTTGAGTGCGGAGCACAGCTTTATGGTCCACGTCAGTGAGGTGAACAGCCGTCCTGTGATCGCGCCGATTGGCGATCGGATCGCTTGGGCCGACAAGCTGCTGAGTTTTGTGGTGGGAGCATCCGACCCCGCAGACATACCCGAGAACAAGGTTTCGCTCCGAGTCGGCGAGTTACCAACTGGCGCTACATTTGATGCGGTTTCACGCGTGTTCGCATGGACACCCACCCGCGAGCAGGGCGGTGTGCACACGATCACGTTTACGGCGGCCGATGACGGCGTCCCGTCGGCCAGTGCCGAGTTGTCCGTTTCCATCCAGGTGCTTGTGAACCATCCTCCTGTGCTGGGCATCATCTCGGATCAGGTCTTGGTCGAAGGCAACACGCTCCGTCTCGACCTGGGTCTTGCTGACATTGGAACAACCCCTGGAATCCGCCGGGAGGTCTTTAACGCGGTGAACGGACTTACCGTGGCCGACCTTACTAATTCCGCTCGCTTTCCGAAGCAACCCAGCAGTTTTGCTATACGCTCCAGCTTTGAAGCCCCGCGTGATGTAGGTGATAACTACGGGCAACGAATGCGGGGGTATATCGTGCCACCTGAGACCGGGGATTACACATTCTGGATCGCCAGCGATGATGCTTCTACGCTCCTGCTCAGCACCGATGTGAACCCCACTCATGCCCGGCCTATCGCTTCTGTAGTCACTTGGACCGATTACCGACAATGGACGAAGGAGCCCAACCAGCAATCCGTGCCGATCCGACTTGTGGCAGGCCAACCCCTTTATGTTGAAGCATTGATGAAAGAAGGCGGGGGAGGGGACCATCTGACGGTGCGTTGGATGCTGCCTACGGGAGCAATGGAAACCCCGATCCCTGGCACACGCTTGATCGCCTGGGCCCAGGAACCAAAGCGCTTCGCCGAGGATCCCGATCTCCCGAGCCAGGCCCTGTCCTACTCGCTCGAACCGGGTGCACCTCCCGGGATGACGATTGATCCGGTCACAGGCAGGCTCAGTTGGAGTACCTCCGAGGAGCACGGACCTGGAAGTTACCCGATCACGATCCGCGTGACCGACGACGGAGAACCCCCACAGAGCGCGACTCAAACGGTGATCATCCAGGTCACTGAAATGAATCAAGCCCCGGTTCTGGTGCCGGTTCCGGATCAAACCGTGATCGAGGGTGAGCCGCTTGTTCTCGTGTTGTCGGCGTCCGATGGCGATCTTCCAAAGAACACTCTTGCGTTCTCTCTGGATCAGGGTGCGCCAGAAGGTATCGATTTCACTCGGGCCGGAGTGCTGACCTGGACACCGAGCGCTACTCAAGGCGGTCGAACCTATCCGATTGACGTCACGGTTACGGACGATGGCAAGCCATCGCTGAGCGACCATCATCATTTCAACGTAACCGTTGAGGCTAAGCCGCGGCCGATACGCATTGAGGCGGCTCGGATGGGTGTCGACGGTTCCTTCTCGTTCACGTGGGACGCGCAGCAGGGGCGTTCTTATCAGGTGCAGTTCAAGGAGCAGCTCACCGATCCGGGATGGATCAACCACGGTTCGCCAATTGTCGCCAACGGGGATCGGGCCACGTTCTCTACTTTGATCCAGGAGATCTCCCAACGCTTCTACCGCGTGACGAATGGACCCTGAATCCTAAAACCCTGCCGATTGTCGCTCGTCCGGCTGTGTCCGAGGGCGTCCACGCCGCTTGGGGTGTTGGTTGAAGGCGTGATGGACTTCGGGCTCGGCTTGATCGCAGGGTAGCTGGACGTCGCGCCCTCGTCCGACCGAAGCCAGTGCGAAGGCGGATGCGATGTCCGCGTCCGGCGCGAGCTGGATGCTTGGGAGGCTAGGTGACGTATGGCCTTGTTTCGAGCGGGGAGGCCAGGAGACTCAGAGCCTCGTTCCGTCCGGC
>Ga0172373_10005126_pt1 | contig 18097 bp, 14 predicted proteins | sample Lak10m_2_FD_114546 | JGI IMG/M metagenome (GOLD analysis project Ga0172373, IMG submission 114546) | Freshwater microbial communities from Kabuno Bay, South-Kivu, Congo - kab_092012_10m | ecosystem: Environmental > Aquatic > Freshwater > Lake | place: Democratic Republic of the Congo...
CACTCGGTGGGAATGAACTGGCTCATCGGCTCCTCGATGCCGCGGCCCCATGCCCCGGCAATCAGGAGGACGGCTCCTGCGGCTGTGGATCGCGGAAAATCCGGTTTCCGGGGGCCGGTCCGACCAACGGTCTGGAGCAGTTCATCTCCCTATCTTGGCCTCGACCACCCCGCTGCTCATTCGGACCCTCTCCCAACTGCGCACGCTGATGACTCCGCCCCCGCTGCGGGGCGACACCACATCCTCACGCAGGAGGGGCTTGCCTCCAAGCCGCACTTCCACGCTCCCGCGCGCCTGACTGGCCACGATCCCAAGCTCGATTCGCGCGCCCGGTTTCCAGCCCGCAAAGGCCACACCTTCCCCGCCTCTCGCTCGCGACAGAGCCCGTTCGGCCGAAACGGTGTCGACCAGAATGCGGGGCCGCAGGTCCTCCGACTGTCCGAAGAACACGACATGAAAGCCCGCGACGCTGACGAGCAGCAGTTCCGCTCGGGAGTCCTCGGGCTGGTGGAAGACCAGCCGCACCTCAAGCTCGTCTTTCTGCAGCGCGATGCCCGCCAACGGCAGTGTCGGCGATGGCCGCCCGAGGAAATCGGCATCATCGCGCGCGGTGCGCGCCGCCGCCCAGCCCGCGCCGTCGGGCAGCCACGATCCGATCGCGAACGAACCCGTCTGTCCACGCGCGAAATCGAAGGCGAAGCGAATGCGGCCCCCGCCCAGTTCCTGCGCCTTGACGTCCCCGAACAGGCGCAGCGGATCCGCCGCGAGCGCCCGTGCCGCCTCCAGCGAATCGCGGGTCTGCCGCAGGAAGACCAGTTCTTCTTCCGTCCACAGCTCCTTCTGGCCGAGCAGGTCGCGCGCCAGCGTCAGCGCGGAATCCGGTCCGCTGCCCTCCGCGAGCATGCGCCGCAGCAAAGCGAGCCGCTCGGCCTCGCGCGAGCGACGCTCGCGCTGGGCGGCATCCATCGTGCGATTGCGCGACTGGGCCAGAAGACGACCGAGTTCGGCCACCAACGGATCCTCGGCGGACAGCGGAGCTCGGTCGAGCTCCAGCCCGGCCTCTGCAAGGCCCTCGGTATCGGACTCGCCCGCCTCGCGAAACAGGAACAACGCTCGCGTGAGCCGGTCGGCGGGCACTTTGGGGCTCAGCGCGGCCAACTGCAGCAGGCCCGCCGTGGACAGCACCAGCGTGCCTTCGCGCGCAGCCCGCTCGCGCAGGGCGAGCCGCCGCAGCGGAGCGGAATCGATCGCAAAGGCGAAGGGATGGAAAAGCGGATCCTGATCCACCTCGATGCGGCCCTGCAGAGGCAAAGTGCCGACGAGCACCTCACGGCGCGAACCCGCTCCGCTCAGAACCGCCTTGGCGGCGCGCGCCAGCAGGCTCTGGAGCCGATCCGCTTCCAGCAGTCGCAGGGGAATGGTGACCGCAGCCTCTCCACGCAAGAGCGCGGGCGCGACGCCGGCATACAGGGCGCGCACCGCCTCGTAGTCGCGAGCCTTCCACAGGCTGCTCGCCTGCGCATCCAGCTCGCGCACCAGACGCAGCGAGTCTTCCTCGCGCAAACGCTCCTCGCGGCTGGCGAGGCGTTCGCGCGCGCGGACCAGCTCCTCGGAACTGAGCACCACCAGACCGCTGGGCGGCTGCAGGCGCAGCCAGCCGCGCAACTCCGCGTCGGCCTGCAGCCGCTCGCTGGCCTGCGACTGCGAGCGCTGCTCCAGATCGCGCTGCAGCTCGGCTTCGCGCGCACGGATCCACGCCACCCACTCCGAGTCCTGACGCTGCCAGGCGGCATCGAGCGCCGCGCGCCTCGAACTCATCCGCGCGCGCAGGGCCGCCTCGCCGCGAGCGACGACTTCGGGGCGCAGCCCGATTTGTTCGAGCCCCGCGGCAGCCAGCAACTCCTGCGCGCCCTGCTCCAGTCGCTCGCGCGCTCCACGCCAGTCGCCCTCGCGCTCGCGCTGATCGAGCTCCGGCAGCAGGATCTCGCTCGTGTAGCGGTCGACTCCTTCGAGAAACAGCTGTTCCGCGGCCCGCTCGCCGTGGTCCACCTGTTCACCGAGCCCTTTCTGCCAGGCCTCGAGCGCATCGCTTTGCGTCCTCGGCAGCGCGCGCGAACCGACACGCAGCGCCAGCTCCGGTCTCAGGCTCTCGCGGGCGAGCCTGCGCGCGCGCTCGAAGTCGCGCTTCTCGCCTGCCTCCAGCACCACCCGTTCGCGCTCCCGCTGCAGCGCCCGCAATTCCTCTTCCAACCGCTGCACGAGGCGCGTCTCGAGCCCGTCCAACTGGTGAGCCGAGTAGGACCCGCTGGCGCGCAATTGCTCGAGCTCGGACAGCGCCGCCGAGAGCTGCACCGCGGGCCCGTCGGGCACCGCGGCCAGACGCGCCAGCGTCTGCACTCGCGGATCGGGCGCAGGCGCCGCGGCGCCGCGGTGCCATAGCCACCAGCCCACGATCGCCGTTCCCGCCAGAGCCAGCACGGCTCCTCCCAGCACAGCCCAGCGCCGCCCGCCGCTGAGCGTGCGGGGTGCGAGCGGATCCAGCCCGCGCGCGCTGACCTCGGGCGCGCGACGCTCGCGCATCCGCTCCCAGTCGGCCGCCAACTCGCTCGGCGTCCGGTAGCGCACGCCACGATCACGCGCGAGCAGCTTGCGCAGCACGAGCACGAATCCGTTGCTGAGCCCGGGCGCGTGCTCGCGCGGATCGGGGATCCGCGCATGGAGCACATTCGAGAGTATCTCCGCCACGCTTTCGCCGCGGAAAGGCGTCTGTCCCGTGACCGCGTGGTAGATCGTCGCTCCCAGCGACCACAAGTCGCTCTGGGCGTCCGCGCTCTTGGGGTCGCGCGCCTGCTCGGGGCTCATGTAGTGGGGCGTTCCCAGCGTGACTCCATGCTTCGTCAATTCCGGATCTTCGTCACTGTAGGCCAGCCCCAGATCGACCAGCAGCGAACGCCCGGTGCGCTCGAGCAGGATGTTCGATGGCTTGATGTCGCGGTGGACCACACCGCGCTCGAAGGCATGCTGAAGGGCATCCAGAATCGGCGCGAAGACGCGCAGTGCCTCGCGCTCGCTGAGCGGGCGCTCCGCGATGCGCTCGGCCAGCGAAACGCCATCGACCAGCTCCATCGCGTACCACCACTGGCCGCCGATCTCGCCCATGTCGATGGCGCTGATGATGTTGGTGTGCGCCAGGCGAGCCGTCAGCCGGGCCTCGCGCTGCAGACGGTGCGCGGCCGATGCGCTGCCGACCAGCTCCGCATGCAGCACCTTGAGCGCGACGAGTCGGTCCACGGAAACCTGACGGGCGCGGTACACGATGCCCGTGGCACCCCGTCCGACGATGCCCTCGATGCGATAGCCCGGGATCTGGGGCAGCTCGCGCGGCTTTTTCAGCGGCTCCGGAACCATTCCCTCCACGCCTTGTCGGCCTCCTGCCAGTTGAGCTTGACCGCCGCCTGGAAAGCCGCGTTGTAGCAGGCCTCGCGCAGGAGTTCGTTGGGCAGCACGCGATTGGGCGGCGGCGGAGCCCCCTTCTTCAATTCATCGTGAAAACGCCGCAGCGCACCCTCTCCGCGCGATTCCAGCCATTCGACGATCGCCATCGAAGCCGCGATGTCGGAGAGCGAGAGCTCGTTGAAGGCACGCTGTGCGATCTCGTCGAACGGCGGGATCTGATCCAGCGCTCCCTTGAGGCCCTCGCGCCACTTGCCCTCGTTGACGCCCTTGCCGTCCAGCGCGACCGGAGGTGCCGTTTTCTTCGCCACCTTGGTCTCGTGGCGCCGCCCCTTGCCGCCCTCTCCGGTGGGATTGCCCGCGATCGGCTTTTCGACCAGTTCTCCGCGGCAGAACACGAGATTCACTCCGTGCACCCGGTGTTCCATCAGCGCCGCGAAGCCCTCCTCGTACCAGGGCGGCAGCAGGCGGCCGTCATAGCTCAGCCGGTTTGCCAGAAGGTGCCCCCAATGGTGGAAGCAGTGCCCCGCAAGATCCCGAGGCCCGCGCTTCCAGGCTCGCGCGGAACTCATCGGATAGGGATCCCACCACACGAACCCGTAGCTCTTCGCCACGGCCTCCGCCCACCCGGGCGGGATCGAATTCGTCAGCGCGCCGATCGCCGCGATGGACCCGAGGTAGGGCTCGTCGCTTTTCCAGGCGAAGAACACCGCTCGTCGTCCGCCGAACAGCTCCAGCCCCGAGGGCGCCTTCAGGAGCGGATCGAACCATGCGCGCCCTTTCTCGAGCCCCTTCGCGATCGACTCCAGATCCGCCGCGGCGACATCGCCCGCGATCAGGGCGTCGGCGCTCAGCACCTTCTCGAGCGGGCGTGCGACGAGCTTCTCGATGTCGGCCGCCGTCTGGCGCGCCAGCGCTTCCGCGCGCGGCAGCCACTGGGCATCGAACAGCTCCAGCCCTCGGCGTCGCTGGGCATCCTCGAATGGAATCCACTGGCCTTCATGGAGCACCTCGCCCTTCGAAAGATGCGAATGCTCCTCCAGCGTGACCCACTGTTCCTTCCAGCGCACCAGCCCCTTGGCGAGCATCTCGGCCTCGAGATCCTTGGCGACGCGCGCGTCGCGCTCGGCCGGATCGAGCCACTCCCCCTTGTACTCCACCCTGCCGAAGAACTGATGGGCGCCGGCATGCCTGGAGTCCAGTTCCAGCACGCGCTGCATGGCCTTTCGGGCCTGGCTCTTGAGCTTCTTGTCGACGGCCCACTGGCCGAGTTGAAAGAACTCTTCCGCGCTTTTCGCGGCCTTGAAGCGGATCTCAAACTCCTGGGCGCGATTCGGCCCCTGCGTCTGCGCCGCGCACGCGGCCCGCGCCTCTGCGGGAGACCAGGCCGTCCCGAGCGCCATCACCGCCAACAGGGGGAGTACCAACCTCATGACCGTAGCGTACCCCCACGCCGCGCTTTTGTATCCTCCACGCGATGTGGAAGCGCCTGCTGATCGTCGTCCTGATCCTGATCGGTCTTCTGGTCCTCATCGGAGCCTTTCTGCCGAAGCGCTTTTCCGCCTCGGGCGAGATCTCGATCGTTGCGGACAGGACGCGCGTGCACGCCTTGGTCGGCGATCTGTCGCAATGGGATCGCTGGGGTCCGTGGAAGGACGGCGATCCCACGCTGGTCGTGACCCTCGGGGAGCGGACCAGCGGCGTCGGCGCCCGCCAGAGCTGGAAAGGCGATACGGGCGATGGGGAACTGACCTTCACGCAGTGCGACCCCGAGCGCGGCATCGCCTACGACCTGCTCTTCATCGACGGCGAGCGGCGCTCTCCCGCGAGGAGTTGGCTCAGCTACACCCCGCAGGACGGCGCCACGAAAGTCGTCTGGGGCCTCGAAGGCGAACTCGACGTGCCGATTGTCGGGGGCTGGATGATCGTGCTGATGGGCCCGGCGCTCGACGGCATGATCCAGCAGGGCCTCACCAAGCTGAAGCAGGTCGCCGAATCCGGCAGCTAGCGCCTAATCACCCGCTTCTTCCTTCGCCGCCAGCCCGTACTTGTCGAGCTTGCGCTGCAGCGCGAAGCGGCTGATGCCCAGTTCGCTTGCCGCCCGGCTCTTGTTGCCGCCGGCCGCCAGCAGCGCGGCCTCGATCGAGCGTCGCTCGAGATCCGCCACGGCGCTGCGGATGTCGGTGCCCTCCGCCGCCGGTTCGCCCGAGCGCTGCACCGGCGCGCGCGTGCGCACGGTCTTGGAAAGCTGCTCCGCTTCGATGTGCTCGCGCGCCAGCACCACCAGACGCCGCATTTCGTTTTCCAGCTCGCGCACGTTGCCGGGCCAATCGTAGGCGACCAGCGCGGCCATCACTTCCTGCGGGACCAGCGGGGCGAGCTTGCCCGCTTCGCGCGCCGCGCGCGCCAGCAGGTGCTCCACGAGCCGAGGGATGTCCTCGCGCCGCTCGCGCAGCGGAGGCAGACGGATGGGCAGCACATGGATGCGATAGAACAGGTCCTCGCGGAATTGTCCGGCCCGCACGAGCGCCTCCAGATCGCGATGGCTGGCGGCCACGAGGCGCACATCGACCGGGATGCGCTGGTCGGAACCCACGGGACGCACCTCGCCCTCCTGTAGCACGCGCAGGAGCTTCTTCTGCATCTCGGGGCTCATGTCCCCGATCTCGTCGAGAAACAGCGTGCCTCCGCTGGCTTGCTCGAAGAGCCCCTTCTTGTTCTTGTACGCCCCGGTGAAGGCGCCCTTGACGTAGCCGAACAGCTCGGATTCGAGCAGCGAGTCGGGCAGCGCCGCGCAATTCTCGCTGATGAAGGGCTTGTCCGCGCGCAAGCCGTTGAAGTGCACCGCGCGCGCGATCAGCTCCTTGCCCGTGCCGCTTTCGCCGTGGATCAGCACGGGGAGCTCCGAGTCAATGATCGCATCCAGCTGTCGGAAGACGCGGCGCATGCCCTCCGAAGCGCCCACGATCGCGGAGTAGTCGTAGCGACCGCGTTCCTGCGCCAGCTCGGTGCGAACCAGCGCCAGCTCCTTGTCTCGGTCGCGCACCTTGCGGCCGAGCTGCTCGTTGAGCAGCTCCACCTGGCGCTGCGAGTGCTCCAGCGTGCGCGTGCGCTCGCGCAGCGCTTCGATGCGCTGTTGCGTGGCGAGCGCGATCGAGGCCTGATCGGCGAACAGGGCCAGCAGGTCGAGATCCGGCTCCCGGAACAGCGCTTGCTGGAGTCGATTGTCGACGTACAGGACGCCTCCCACGCGACCTTCCCGCCAGACGGGCGTGCACAGCACCGAGCGCAGGCGCAGATCCTCGACGCTCGCCATGGCCGAGAAGCGCTCGTCACGGGCCGCATCCACCGAGAGCAGGCCCTCGCCTGAGCGGAACACGTTGCGTGCGATGCCCATGCTGACGCGCGAGCTCGGCAGCGGAATGTCGGCACCATCGAAGCTCCGCGCGATGCGCACGTCGAAGTGCGGCTCCTCCGCGGCGCCCGTCTCCTTCCACAGCAGGAACCCGCGCTCCGCCTTGAGCAGTCGCAGCGCCGAGTCGACGATCAGCTTGAGCAGCGCGGGTGTTTCGCTCTCGCGCGCCAGCTCGCGCGTGATCGCGGCAAAGGCGTGCAAGTTGGCGCGCTCCTCGCGGGCATCGCCGGTCAGCGTCGAGAGCCCCGGAGCCTGAGCGGCGCTGAACAGCTCGGTGGCGGCGGGATCGTCGAAGCTCTCGATCACAAGACGCACCCCACCGATCAGGATGCGGTCCCGCACCGCGAGCAGGCGCCGCTCGACCCGCTCTCCGTTGACCTGCGTGCCGTTGGCCGAACCGAGATCGACCAGCAAGGCTCCCTCGGGCCCCTGCTCGATGCGGCAGTGGTAGCGGCTCGCCAGCGTGCTCGAGAGTCGGATCTCGTTGTCGAGCGCGCGGCCGATTCGGATCACGGGCTGCTCCAGTCGCAGCTCCGAGCGGGTACCCTCTTCGTGGATCGAGATCAGCATGGTGCAGTTCCGGGCCGACGCCTTGTGCGAAACCGCACGGGCATCCGAAGCGTAGCCCATCTAGGCTGAGCGGTTACCGCACGACAAATTTTTACTCATGAACCCTCAGCAGCATCTACAAAAGCGACCGCTGGCCGTCCGGCGCGAGGCGGCTGGCTGGGTGTTCGAAGATCCGCTGGGGCTGGTCCCTCTGACCCCTTTCACGGACGCCGAGCACGCGGCCTGGCTGGCACCGCGGGCGTGCGACCCGAGCCTGCGCTACCGACTTTCGCAGGGCTGCCTGCTCGAGGACGATCACTTCCGCGCCCGCTTCGCGGCCGAGACCGCCCTCTACGCCTCCTCGCCGATGCGGCCCTGGGCCGGCCCCGATCGTGCCCGCGATCCCTTCGCTCTGCGCTCGGCCGTCGCCGGGATGGTCGCCGATGACTGGGACATGCCGCCGCCGCGCGAGCCGCAGGCGCTGCTGGTCCCCGCCGCGCCGCTCTCGGGCAGCGCGCGCCTGCTCGGTCGCGCCTTCGCCTCGATCCGCCACGAGCGCCAGCGCTTCGCGCGCGTGGTGCTGCTGGGTGACGCGCGCGCGGAACTGGGCGAAGCGCTGGTCGTCGAGCCCCGCGACCACGCCACGCCGCTGGGCGTGCTGCACTCCGATGCGACCGCCTGCAGCGCGCTGTTTCCCGCTGCGAGCGCTTGGCAGCTGACGCACCGCGGCAGCACGACGCTGGAACCGACGCTGCTGTTCCTGCGCGTGGTCTTCCCGACGCTGCCGATCGTCGCGGTGCTCGTTTCGCGCCACCGCGGCGAGCGCGCGGCCGCGCTCGAGCGGCTGAGTCGGCTGCGCCAACTGAGCGGGGACAGCCTGCTGCTGTGCGTTGCGGATCTGGGCACTCACCCAAGCGACCAGCACAGCCGCGCCAGTGATGTCGAGCGCAGCGACGCGCTGCAGGAGCTCGATGCCGCGAGCCTGCCCCAGACCGGTCCGGATGCCTGCGCGGAGGCGCTGGTGCTGTTCACGGAACTGCTGCACCGGCTCCATCCCGACCTCAGCGGCAACACGCTGGGTTACGCGCCGCTGCAGGCGCCGCTGGAAGGCCGCTCGGCGGCAGTCCTGTTCCAGCGCGCATCGCAAGCGACCGCGGACTAGCGAACTAGCGGAAGCGCTGCTGCAGGTGACGCGCGAGCGTCGGGCAGCTTTGCTGCCGGCGTCCGAAGAACGCGTAGCGCACGCGCGCCACGAGAAAATAAGCGCCATCGCGCACCGGCGGCGGCACCCAGCGCAGGATCTCGCCGATCAGACGCCAGCCTCCGCCAAGTCGGCGCATGCAGTGCAGCGGCGCGGCGCTGCCCTCCAACCTCCGTCCGTCGGCGCACTCGATGCGCATGCTGCGGGCCTCCTCGGCAAGCGGTGCAAAGCGAAAGCGAGAGCCGTCGGCATCCTCCGCGATCAGCCAGCGCACCGCCCCATGGCACAGCCCGCACTGCCCGTCGTACCCGACGCGATCGAGCGTGCCGGGCGCCAGTTCGGGCACGCGCTCCAGCGGTGCGGTGAACACCAGCAGCCACGCGAGCGTACCGATGCTTCCGGATTTCTCGGGCTCGCCGGCCGTGTACACGAGCCCGGCGAGGAACAGCAGCCACCACCAGGCGAGTGCGCGCTGGGTGAAGCACAGCGGCAGCAGCATGCAGGCGAGACTCAGCTCCGCGAGGCCGACAGGCACCCCCCACAACCGACCGACATCGCTCTGCACCTCCCAGGTGCGGTTGGCATCCAGCGGAAACACCGCGGGCAACGCGATCATCGGCAAGGCGGCGAACAGCGCCCCCATGCGCAGGTTGGTGATCCAGCCGGGCAGCGTCCACCCCTCGCCGGGATCGAGCCGGCCGCGCGCGCTCCAGCTGCCAAAGGGCGTGCGCGGCACGCAGCAGGCCGCCAGGAACAGCACGCTGATCCCGGCGTCGAGCTGCCAGGCATCCGGCGGCACCGGGCGCAACCACCAGATCAGGAAGAGGCACAGGCCCGCCAGTCGGTCCAGAAAACCCAGGCCCAGCAGCACGGCAAACAGGATCGAGAAGGCGCTGAAGGGCCGAAAATTCGTCTCCAGCGGCAGCGTGCGCTCGAGTGTGTCGAGCAGCGCGTACAAGCCCAGCAGCGCGCGCAGCGCACTCTCGATCCCGGGGCTGCGCGGCACGAACATGCGTCCTAGCGTCCGCTGTAGCGCGGTTTGCGCTTCTCGGCGAAGGCCGCCAGCGCCTCCAGCCGGTCCTGGGTGGGCAGCACGCGCTCGTAGCAGCGCGCCTCGATCTCGAGTCCCTGCGGGAGCGGATGCTCGCAGCCGGAATCGATCGCGGCCTTGGCGGCGCGCACCGCAACCGGACCGTTGTCGGCGATCGACTGGGCCAGCGCGCGCGCGCCCTCGACCAGCGCGCCGGGAGGCGCGAGGCGATTGACCAGACCGATGCGCTCGGCTTCCTCGGCATCGAGCTTGCGGCCGGTGAGGATCAGGTCCTTGGCGCGGCTGCGACCGATCAGGCGCGGCAGGCGCTGCGTTCCGCCGGCGCCCGGGATGATCGCCAGCGTCGTTTCCGTGAGACCGAATTGCGCATGCGGTGCGGCGATGCGCAGATCGCAGGACAACAGGAGCTCCGTGCCGCCGCCGAAGGCGAAACCGTTGATCACGGCGATGGTCGGCTGAGGCAGAGACTCCACGTCATCCATCGTGCGACGGATGTTCCTGACGAACAGCGGCACGCGCTCGGCCGGCATCGTCTTGCGCTCCTTGAGATCCGCGCCCGCGCAGAAGGCCTTTTCGCCCGCGCCACGGATCAGCACCGCGCGGATCGACAGATCCTCGCGGAGTTCGGCGCACAGCGTGCGCAGGCGGCGCAGCGTCGGGAACGAGAGGCAGTTCATAACCTCCTCGCGCTGGATCGTCAGCCAGACGAGATCCCCCTCGCGCTCGCAGCGCACCAGTTCGGGCAGGTCGGGCACATCGGCGGGAAAATCCGCCAGCACGTTCGCAAGTGTGTGGGACATGGAAAAGCCGGGCTAGTCTAGCGCGGACGCGAGTTCGGCCGCCACGCGCCGGGCGTCGACCGCCTTCCAGCAGGCGTGTCGCAGCGCGGGCGCGTTGGGGCAGCGCTCGCGGTGGCAGGGCCCGCAGGGCACGCGGCCGGTGAACTCCGGCCCCGAGCCCGCCCCGTCGCTGGTGTGGCGCGGATCGGTGGGACCAAACAGCGTGATCACCCGCGCCCCGCTGGCGCGCGCCACATGGCGGGCCCCTCCATCGGCGCACAGAACGAGCGCCGCGCGGGCCGAGAGTGCGGCGAGTTCCTCGAGCCCGACATCGGCCAGTGCGCTGGCCCGCGGCAGCAAGGCCGCCAGCGCGAGCGCCGGCTGCTGCTCGCCCGGGGCGCTGGCGAGCAGGATCGCGCGGCGCTCCCCGGAGAGGCAGGCTGCCGCCAGTTCGGGAAGCAGGCCCTTGGCGCTGTGCTCACGCGCGCCCGCCAACACGAGCACATAAGGCCCTGTGAGCCCAAGCGCCGCGAGTCGCCGCTCCGCCAGTTCCAGTCCCTGCGAACGCACGCGGATCCGCGGTTCGCGCTCGCGCACCTCGAGCCCCATGCGCGCCGCCAGTTCGACGCAGACGCTCGCGAAGGGACGCGGCCCCGGCGCGCTCATGGAATGCGTCAGCAGCACGCGCCGGCCGCGCGATCCCAGCCCGTGGCGTTCGGGCACGCCGGCCAGCCAGGCGAGCCAGGGTGAGCGCAGCGCGCCATTGAGCAGCAGGGCGCGCGAAGCTCCGCGGTAGTGCTCCACGCTCTCGGATTCCCGCGCGTCGAGCGCGATCAGGCTCGTGCGCGGCAGATCGGGCCCCAGCCACTCGATCAGCCGCCGCGGGCCGATCAGCCGCGGCGCGAGCCCCGGGTGCGCATCGATCGCGCGCAGCACGGGCTCCGCCATCACCAGATCGCCCAGATGCGAAGGCGCGCGGATCAGCAGGATTTCGCGCACGAGAGCAGTTCTTCCGCCGCCTGCAGCACCGCTTCGACCCCGAGTCCGCGCAGGCAGGCATGATGTCCCAGCGGACAGTGTTTGCGCAGGCAGGGCGCGCAATCCAGATCGGTGCGACGGACGATGCGCGCGCGCTCGAGCGAACTGGCGGTCAGCTCGGGCGCATTGGGGCCCATCACGCTGACGCAGGGCACGTCAAAGGCCGCCGCGTACCAGCGCGGGCCCGAATCGCCGACCAGCACCAGTCGCGCGCCCTGAACCAGCGCCTTGAGGCTCTCCAGCGTGCGCGGCTCGGCCGACAAGCTGATCGCTTCGCTGGCGCTGGCGCGCACGACCGCGGCGATCAGCGCTTCTTCGCCCGGACCGCCGCTGACGACCGCGCGCAGTCCGTGGCGCTCGCGCAGAAGATCGAGCGCGCGAGCGAAACGCTCGGGCGGCCACAGCTTGGCGGAACCGTAGGCTGCACCCGGACAGCACAGCACATAGCCCGCGCCCGGGGCGAGGCCCAGGCGCTCGAGCCGCGCCCGCTCGGAATCGACGATCTCCTCGCGCACCCACAGGCGCGGATGCAGATCCGCGACCGTGACACCCAGCAGGCCCGTGATGTCGCGCAGCAGGTGCGCGGTGGGGATCGCCACGCGGCGACCGTCCTCGCTGGGCACGGATACGGCATGCGTCAGCAGCCAGCTGCGACCCGAGAGCCGGGCACCCGCGCGCATGGGCACGCGGGCGCGGAAGGCGCGCCAGGCGGCACCCAGCGAATTGGAGTACAAAAGCGCGATGTCCGGCCGCAGCTCGCGGTAGCGATCCAGCTCCTCGGCGTCGCTCTGGATCGTCACGACGCGCGCTTCCAGCGGCGAGTCCTTCAGGATCGGCGCCAATGGCGCTCGCGCGAGGATGCGCACCTCGCGAAAGGCCTCGCTCTGGGCGAGGCGCAGCAGCATCGGCGTCGCCATCACCATGTCCCCCACCCAGTTGGGGGCGCGCACCACCACAGACGGATTCATCGCAGCCACCATCAGGCCAAATCGACTAGCGATCCGTCCAGCCCTGCTCTTCGCCGTGGCGCGGCGTGTGCGCCGCCATGCGCCTTTCCTTGGCGAGCGCCGCGGCGAGGAAGCGCCGCCGCTCGGCAGCGCTCAGGCCGCGGGCGCGCGCGTAGCGCACGAAGAACTCCAGGCGGGCGCGCGGCGGCACCGCTCGCGGACAGGAGTGCACCAGAGCGGCGATGTCCTTGACGAACCAGCGCGTGCGCCAGCGCGGGCAGGGACGCGCGCGCCCCAAATCGATCAGCACCAGCGCGCCCGCTCGCACCAGGATGTGCTGCAGGTACAGGTCGCGATGGTGCCAGCCGGCCCCGTGGAGGCGCGCGACCAGTTCCGCCAGCGCGCGCGCCCAGCCGCGTGCTTCCAAGCCCGATGCCTCGCGCAGCCGCTCGCGCAGGCTCTGGCGGTGCTCGACCCACTCGAGGAGCAGCACGCTCCGGCGCCCCCAGCGACCCTCGGGGCAGGCCCGCGTCGCGAGGACCGCGGGCACAGGAAATCCCTCACCCGCCAGGGCCGCCAGCGCTCCGGCTTCGCGCAGCGCGGGGTTCGGCCGGGCCCAGTCTGGCCAAGCGAGCCGCTCCGTGAAGCGCTTGACCAATACCCGCCCCCCCGCCGCGGGCGCGAGCAGGAAGACTTCCCGGCCCGGCAGGCGCCGCAGCAGGGTCCCCGGCGCCTCGGTCAGCGCCCGCGCGGCCAGCTCGGCGTACAAGTCCTTGTCGGCCATGGATCTGGAGCGGGAGCTTAGCCCCCCTCGCTTCCATCTGCGAGCGGCCCTATCCTGAAGGGATCCCCCCGGGCTTGACAACTGCCGCGGGAGGCCTCGTTCCAACACATCGTCCTCTCATGTCGCAAGCAAGCACTGCCCACGCTCCCCAAGCCCAAGGGAGCGAGTTCAATCCCTTCGAATCCATGGCGCGCAACTTCAACGCCGCGGCCGACAAGCTCGGCCTCGACGAAGGCCTGCGCGATGTCCTGCGCCGACCCGATCGTGAGGTCACGGTCGCCATTCCGGTGGTGATGGACAACGGCAAGCTGGAGGTCTTCACCGGCTACCGGGTGCAGCACAACTTCTCCCGCGGCCCCTGCAAGGGCGGCATCCGCTACGACCCGGCGGTCAACCTCGACGAGGTGCGCGCTCTGGCGGCCTGGATGACCTGGAAGTGCGCCGTGGTCGACGTGCCTTTCGGCGGCGGCAAGGGCGGGGTGATCTGCGATCCGCGCAAGATGAGCCAGGGGGAGCTGGAGCGTCTCACGCGCCGCTACACCTCGGGCATCCTCGACATCCTCGGCCCGGACCGCGATGTCCCCGCGCCGGATGTCAACACCAACGAGCAGACCATGGCCTGGCTGATGGACACCTACTCGATGCACGTGCGCCGCACGACGACGGCCGTCGTCACCGGCAAGCCGATCGCGCTGGGCGGATCGAGGGGCCGCCGCGAGGCCACGGGCCGCGGCGTGATGTTCGTGTGCCGTGAAGCGCTCAAGAAGCTCGGCCTGCGCCCGGAAAACACCCGCGTGGTGGTTCAGGGTTCCGGCAACGTCGGCGGCATCGGCGCCGAGCTCTTGCACCGCGAGGGCTACAAGATCGTCTCGATCAGCGACATGTACGGTGCCATTCACAACGAGGCGGGCCTCGACATCCCGGCCGTGATGGCGCATCTCAAGAAGAACGGCAAGCTCTCCGGCTTCCCCGGCGCCAAGGAACTCAGCAGCGCGGCCGCACTCGAACTGCCCTGCGAAGTGCTGGTGCCCGCGGCGCTCGAGAACCAGATCACCTCCCAGAACGCGGCCCGCATCCAGGCCAAGCTGATCATCGAGGGCGCCAACGGCCCCACCACCGATGCAGCCGACGCCATCCTCGAGAAAAAGGGCGTGATCGTGGTGCCCGACATTCTCGCCAACGCCGGCGGCGTGACCGTCTCCTACTTCGAGTGGGTGCAGGACCGCATGGGCTACTTCTGGACCGAGGAGCACGTCAACACCTCGCTCGAGCAGATCATGGTCAAGTCCTTCGCGGACGTCGATGCGATGGCCCGAAAGCACAACTGCTCGATGCGCATCGCAGCCTACATCCTCGCCATCGACCGCGTTGCCAGCGTCTACAAGATGCGCGGAGTCTTCGCCTGATGGAAACGATCCATTCCGCCCCCACCTTCGAGTACGACGACCTCGCGCCGTCGAGCCACTCGATCGAGGACGAAAACCCGTTCGCCACGATGATGGCGAGCTTCGACGAAGCCGCCGACCGCCTCGGCCTCGATCCGGATCTCTACGCGCTGCTGCGCAAGCCCGACCGCGAGATCCATGTCAGCGTGCCCACCCAACTCGACGATGGCACGCTCGCGATCTTCGACGGCGTCCGCGTGCAGCACAACGGAGGTCTGGGCCCCTACTTCGGCCCGCTGCGCCTGCAACCCGGGCTCAAGATCGACGAGTTGCGCGCGCTCGCGGGCTGGATGACCTGGAAGTGCGCCCTGCTCAACATCCCCTTCGGCGGAGCCGCGGGCGGCATCCGCATGTCGGCGCGCCGCCACTCCGCGGGCGAGATCGAGCGCGCCGTGCGCCGCTACATCTCGACGCTGCTCGGCGACATCGGCCCCGAGCGCGACATCTTCTCCTCCGACCTCGCCACCAACGAGCAGGTGATGGCCTGGGTCATGGACACGGTCTCCATGCACGCGCGCCACACCGAAAACGCCGTCGTCTGCGGCAAGCCGCTGATGCTCGGCGGCACGCAGGGCAACACCGATGCCGTGGCGCAGGGCATGCGCGTCGTCTTCGCCCAGGCGCTCGAGTTCATGGGCCTGCGCAGGAAGGGTGCCAAGGTCATCATCCAGGGCACCGGCCGCCGCGGCGGCAACCTCGCCCAGCTCCTCGTGCGCGATGGCCACACCATCGTCGGCATGTCGGACGTCAACGGCGCGATCTACAACGAGAAGGGACTCGATGTGGCCGCCGCCGTGCGCGCTCGCATCGAGCACAATGACCTGCGCAAGTCCTCGGGCTCCTTCGAAATCCTGCCCAACGAAGAGATGATCGAGCGTCCCTGCGACGTCTTCATCCCGTGCGCCGTGGCGAACGTCGTCCACCTGCGCAACGCCCGCAGCATCCAGTGCAAGCTGATCGTCGAGGGTTCGCACGCCGCCGTCTCCGGCCGTTCGGATCGCATCCTCGCCGAGCGGGGCATCCGCGTCGTGCCGGACATCCTGGCAACAGGCGGCGGAGCGGTCGTGAACTACTTCGAGTGGGTTCAAAACCGCGCCGGACAGTCCTGGCAGGCGAGCGAAGTCCAATCCAACCTCGAGCGCTTCATGCTCGATGCGTGGAAGGAAGTCAGCACCCTCGCCAAGGACCAGAACCTGCGCCTGCGTCACGCCGCCCACATGGTGGCCGTCAAGCGCGTGGCGAGCGCCGACCGCCTGCGCGGGCTGTACGCCTGAACGAAAAGCGTGTCTGAGCCGTGAGCGCCCAAGTCGTGCACGGCTCCAAAACCACAACCGCCGCGGGTGCTCGTCGATGCGAGCACCCGCGGCTGTCTTGATCCCTGGGAGCGCGCGGGCTTCCCGCGCGCAGCAGACGCACCCCGCCACGGCTTCCTGTAAAGCATGGCTCTCCCGCGCTGCGAGGCGGCTGCTGGAGGCTAGGCTCTAGCCATGAAGCTGCGCGCGCAACTGCTGGCCTACGCCCTGAGCTTTCCAGAATCCCGCGAGGACCACCCTTGGGGCGAATCGGTCGCCAAGGTGAAGGACAAGGTCTTTGTCTTCTTCGGAATAGCTGAGCCCGGCATCCAGCTCAAGCTCGCGCTCAAGCTGCCGCACTCGGGCGTGGGATTGCTCGACCGCGGCCTCGGCGAGCCGACGGGTTACGGCCTGGGCAAGAGCGGCTGGGTGACGATCGAGCTCCAGCGCGGCGACGAAGCGAGCTTCGCGGAGCTGTGCGCGTGGGTTGAGGAAAGCTGGCGGGCGGTGGCGCCGAAGAAGCTAGTGAAAGCCCGCGAAGCAGGGAGCGCGAAGGCCACCGAAGCCTCATTCAAGCGCACGCAACGCAATCCGCCCCGCCCCTCATCTGCGAAGGCCTCAGCAACCACGCCCTCACGGAGCCCGCGGCGCAAGTCGTAATCCAAACCTAGCGCGAGTGGCTCGCACTGCCGCGCTTCGTGTCCTGCTGCATCCGGGCTTCCCACTCCTCCCGCTCCGCACGTAAGCGGGCACTCTGTTCCTCGGACAGCTGGCCTTCGGCCTCTCGGAAGCGTGTGGCGAAGAGGTTGTCAGACTTGAAGGCCAGTTCCTCTGGCAGCTGACGCTCACCCCTTTGCGCGAGTGCTCTCGAACGCTCCAGCAGGGACAGCGCCTCCCGCTGCGTGCGCACGGCCAACGCAAGCGCGTCGTCTCCGGCTTGCACCTGCGAGCAGGCAGATACCAGCAACAGGCTTCCGAGCACGGCACCACCGACAATGTCGATGCCGCTCGGTGCACACCTACGCCCCGGCCAGCGTGATCTCACGGGCAGAACAGCACCTTGAGGCTGTTGGACAGGTTGAAGCCCGAGCCTCCACCCTGAACATCGCGGTAGTAGAATTGGAAGTACTTCGTCGAGCCCGCGGTGATTGGACCATTCGGCGGCAGCTGGGCGTAGTTGAGCGTTCTCGCTCCGACGCCCGTCGGTCCCGTGTTCACCACGGGCAGGCGTGCAATCGTTCCGCCGATGCAGCGCCAGCCATTGCCCAGCGGAACCAGAGACGGTTGCGTCCCGTAGAAGAAAAAGCCCGAGACACTCGTCGGACAGCCGGTGGCCAGCAGCGTCAAGCTGCTGGAGAGGCTGGAGGTGCCCGCGTAGCTCATCAGGGCACCGGTTCCCACGGAGTTGGGCGAGGTCTGGCAGACCGACTCCAGACTGCACTCGCAGGCGTCCAGGATGCCATTGTTGTTGAGATCCAGCGTCGGATTGAAGCCGATTTCTTCTCCGTCGTAGATGCCGTTGCCGTTGCAGTCGAAGAGCACCGGCTGATCGGAAGCCAGCACATACGCAGGAGCGCCGACCGGGTTGCCGTTGTTCGTTCCCTTGGCGTCATTGGCATTGCCCTCGAAGTTCCAGGAGCTCACCAGACCTGAATAGCCGCCGACCACATTCGGAGTCAGGCGCTTGTTGATCGTCGAGCGGATCTGTCCCTCGCTGCGTGCGACATTCCAGATGCGCACCTCATCGATGAGTCCTGTCAAGCTCTCCGTCACGGGGATGCCGTTGTTGCGCAAGTGAGCGCCGATGGCGAGATCCGTCGTGCCGATATGGATTTGCCCGCTGGTCAACTTGGTGGCCTGCAGCACACCGTCCACATAGGTCAGGCGCTGGATGCCGTCGTAAACGCAAGCCACATGCCGCCACTGCGTCGTGTTGAAGGGGGCGATCATGAACGGATGGAAGTCCTGATCGGGCTGGTTGTCGCTGCGAGACACGCCGAACTGTAACTTCTGGTCGGGGTTGAAAGTGATCGAGTAGGAGCGATCGTCGATACCGGCATCACCCCACTTCATCACGAGCGGCTTGGTCGGGTCGTCGGTCTTGACCCAGCACTCGATCGTGAACGGGCCTGTCAGATCCAGG
>Ga0172373_10005127_pt1 | contig 18097 bp, 15 predicted proteins | sample Lak10m_2_FD_114546 | JGI IMG/M metagenome (GOLD analysis project Ga0172373, IMG submission 114546) | Freshwater microbial communities from Kabuno Bay, South-Kivu, Congo - kab_092012_10m | ecosystem: Environmental > Aquatic > Freshwater > Lake | place: Democratic Republic of the Congo...
CCAGGACGTTTGGCCGTGATGTTCTGTGCATCGAACAGTTCTCCTGCTTTAATATCCTGACTGACAACAAGTGATTTACGAATGATAGGCCTGTTCTTTACTTCGCTTGGAGTGATTTTTTTGATGCCATCACCAAGTGCAACTTCAATATTCCGAATAGCTGACACCATAGCCCTGAGTTCATCCGGCTCAATACTTGCTTTGTGATCAGGGCCATACATTGAACAATCGAGAGTAAAGTGCTTTTCAATAACTTTAGCGCCCAATGCTGCTGCTGCAATCGAAACTTCGATACCTTTTGTGTGATCCGAATAACCAACGTTAACCTGAAAAGCATTGCGGAGAGTTACCATGGCTGTAAGATTAACCTCATGCAATTTGCATGGATACTCAGACGTAGCATGAAGTAAAGTAATCATATCTTTAGGAGTACCTGCTGTTATTAAGATTTTAAGCGCATCCTCAATTTCACCTAAATCCGCCATTCCGGTGGAAATGATGATCTCTTTACCAAGTTGACCGATATGTCGCAAAAAAGGCAAGTTCGTCAACTCACCTGATCCTATTTTGAATATATCCTGTAAAGGAGCAAGGAAATCAGCACTTTCTGCTTCATCAGGTGTAGATAAAAAAGTTATTTTCCGGTAATCACAGTACGCTTTCAATTGTAGAAAATCATCATAAGAAAGCTGAAGTTTTTTAAGCATATCAAACTGCGACTCTGATATGCCTGTATTGACTTTTTGATAATCAGCTTGTTTGGCATTTTTTATAACCAAAAGCTCTGTTTTCCATGTCTGAAACTTAACTGCATCAGCCTTTGACTCAACGGCGGCATCAACCAATCGTTCTGCAATGGATAGATCACCATTGTGATTCACCCCTGCTTCCGCAATAATAAACACTGGATTCATATCGAAAGAATGCGATATTTTAAAAAATATTTAGTGTGACGATATGTCGGATTCCTTTCATTAAACATGCTAATGTATTTATTATAGGCCATCTGGTTATACACTTTCCCCGCAATAATAAATTTGGTTCTTATATCAGAAAAGCCGGATTTGAATGCAAGTAAAGAATCATTAGTCGCACCTGATCTACCCCCACCAAGATTTAATAAAACAGCAGATGGGAAGTTTTTTTTTGTATAATTACTAACAGCATCAAAAACAAAAGTATTCCCGTTCAGTGACAAATGTTCATTACTGTTAGCTCCCAGATGATAGTGTACAAAATCTTTCCCAAAAAAATATATGGACATGTGAACAATTTGATCTTTGATGAATACCGCAAAAAGTCTAACATTTTTCAACATCAAAAGATTAGCGTAATAATCATAAGGGAAATAATAAAAATCATTTGCATTATTTTTCTTCATCGTAAAGTTATATAATTCCATGAATGCGACTATATCCAATGACTCTTCCAACCTTAATACAGATGATGCTTTTTTGATTTTGCGTCTGGTTGATTCGTTGTAATGACTTCGCCTTTCCGATGTCGGAATCGATAAGTCTACTGAAACCGCATCTCGATCAACCAAAAGAAAATCAAAATAATTCTTATTATTAATCGGAAAATTATTATACGGATGAAAGCGTATGAATTCTGAAATAATTTTTTCTTCTTTGCACTTTATCTGATAAGCATGTAGCGCCTGCCGAAGAAATTCCTGATTTTCAGTATTAGTGTAATATCCACCGTATCCATATGCTGTCTCAATATCAAAATATCCGTCACACACACATATATCGCCGATTTGCTTAATCGGCCTCTTAATTGCGATGTTAACAAAAAAACTCTTCCCCTCCTGATATTTGAAAACAAAAAGAGTCTCTCCCTCCTTCAGGTATAACGACACATACTCTTCAGAGTAGTAAATCTCATTCAATAAATTATATTTTTTCAATCTCTATCAACCATTCACTGATTGCCTTTCCATTGTTCAAATACAGCACCTGACGCTCTATATTGTCAATAGTACTACAATCGGTCTTGTAGAGCTTATCAATGTCTGCTCTTGTCGTGTAACGAGCATATCCTTTTGATGCCAAAGGGCCTTCATCCGGATAGCATCCATGATATCCGGCCTCCAATGACTCCTTAAAACCCCATGTATTCACGTTAAATGTCTGGCTAAACATTTTGCCACCTGGCTTCAGCTTTTCAAGACACAATTCTATTATTTTTTTACTTTTCTCAAAGGTATTGCAATACAAACTTTCCACATCTATAACTGCATCAAAAAAGCCATTTTCCAATTCAGGGATTATTTCCTCATAATCGCCTACCAATAACTTCCCGTTGCCAATGCGATCAATTAAATCCTCTTCTTTTAATCTCTTAATTGCCCTGTCGCTTGCAGTCTTTGAGAAATCTATTCCATACACAGAAAATCCTTCTCTGGCCATATACCACAAATTGGCTCCAGGCCCGGAGCCAATTTCAAGCAGTTTTGTGTCAATCCTGCTTTTAACATTATAAAAATTTTTAGCAACAAACTTTATTACTGAAACTGACGGATATTTACCCCATTCATTTTCAAGAAAAATATTGTCCCATATTTCAGCATTATTCATTTCAAAGAAGTTTTTTCCCACGAATAATTAAAGCTGGACTGCTTGGAATATTAATCAAACGCTGAACAAGCGAATCTGCACCTGCCAAATCCATACGCGGGCACTCCATGAATGGCGCCAACTCATGCATCAAAATCCATGCAGGTCGGGTCATAATGCCAGCGTCGTTGGTAGCTTGCAACAGAATATCACGTTGGTCAGCATGTTTTGAGTCAAGCACAAGCGTTTGTAGCCAGTAGTTGCTTTGACAGTGTTCCGGCGCTTTCATCAATCTGACGCCTGAAACAGAGGCAAATGCGGTCTGGTATCTTTCATACAACATCTGTTTTGCAGCAAGCATTGTCGGCAACTGCTCCAACTGGGCACAGCCCAATGCCGCATTAATATTCGGCATTCGATAGTTGAAACCAACTTCATCGTGCCGGTACTCCCATGCATGCGGCAGTTTTGCCGTTGTCGTCAGATGCCTGGCATGACGCGCAAGATCAGCATCATCAGTCAGTATAGCACCGCCACCTCCTGTCGTAATGGTCTTATTGCCGTTAAAACTCAAGGTGCCCATCAAACCAAAGGTACCTGTGTGACGTCCATGGTAGTAACTACCCAATGACTCTGCCGAGTCTTCGACCATAGCGATATTAAAATCACGGGCTACAGACATTATACCATCCAGATCTACCGGATGACCGAATGTGTGCATCGGTACAAGAGCCCGAATGACTCTGCCGGTTGAACTGTTAATACTTTGACCGGCACGCTGCTCAGTGCTGCATTCAAGATAGTCCCTGAGTTTCTGAACATCAACACCAAGCGTCCGCTCTTCGCTGTCAATAAAATGGGGTATGGCTCCACAATATTTGACAGCATTGGCGGTAGCAACGAAGGAAAACGAGGGAATCAATACTTCATCATCGCAACTTACTCCCGCAAGCTTCAACGCAATATGCAATGCCGCCGTGCCGTTAACGACAGCAACAGCATATCTAGCTCCAGTGTATGCAGCTAAATCAAATTCAAAGCGATCAACAAATCTCCCAACTGAAGAGACATACGTAGAATCAAGGCATTCTTTGAGGTATAACCACTCATTGCCGGTAAAAGTCGGTTCATGGAGAACTGCAGGAGCTGAACCGATGACGGTTCGTAGAGCACAAACAATTTGCTCAGCTAAGGAAGACTGTTGATTCAAAAAATTCAAATGTTGTAGATATCTGACTTGTAACTTGACAGATTAGACGGATTCATGAACCATTCGGCCGTCTCGGCCAGCCCTCTCCTGAAACCTTCTAGACCGCCATAGCTCGGCAGCCAGCCAAACAGCTGGCGAGCTTTTGTATTATCAGCCAACAATCGTTCCACCTCGGATTTTTCGGGACGTAAACGATCCTCATCCGTCACAATTTCAATATCGCAGTTCATAACTTCAGCGATCAACCGCGCTGTATCGCGAATTGATATTTCAAAGTTACTACCGATATTAACAACTTCACCAAGCCCTTTTTCCGAATTCATCGCTGCAATAAATCCCGCCACCGTATCGTGCACATAGTTAAAATCACGTGTAGGTGATACTGCTCCCAGCTTTATCTTGCGTTGACCACTGGCAATCTGTGTGATAATGGTCGGAATGACGGCACGGGCGGACTGGCGCGGCCCATAGGTATTGAAGGGGCGGGCGATCACAACCGGAAGCCCGAAAGAGGCATAAAAAGAGTAGGCAAACTGATCTGCACCAATCTTGGACGCTGCATAAGGCGACTGACCCTGCAACGGGTGCTTTTCGGTAATAGGAACAAAACACGCTGTGCCATAAACCTCGCTCGTGGAAGTATGGATAACTCTCTGAACACCAAGTTCCCGTGCAGCCTGTAAAACATTGAGTGTTCCTTTGACGTTGGTATCAATATAAGTATCGGGAGAGTGATAGGAGTATGGAATAGCAATCAACGCAGCCAGATGCAGTACCACATCACACCCCTTCATAGCCTCTTTCACTCCGTGCGGATCACGAATATCTCCTGAAAATACCTCGAACTGTCCTTTGACATCAGGAGCACATTTATCAAGCCAGCCCCAGGAGTTGAATGAGTTGTACATAACAAAGGCTCGAACATTATACCCCTTACGCACAAGGGCTTCAGTAAGGTGAGAGCCGATGAAGCCATCTCCGCCTGTAACAATGACTCTTTTTCGTGCCGTGCTTATGTTCATCGGGAACAATCAGACATTCAAATTTATCAATGTGCGAGTTTCTGCGATAATCAAGATTCAGGAAAAAATCAAAACCGCGCTGTTATATGCCTTAAAACAACTCTACTTCCCGAGTGTGCAGCCTTTCCGGAAAAAGAGACAACCGCGGAAAATATGATGGCAACCGATTTGAAAAGGTTTCGCAATCAGTGCTGTTTCAGAATATGGTTGGAGGCACTTTGATTGTTCTGAATGAATTCACTTAAACAAAATGTTGTGATATGGGATCCAGTTGGCTGAGTGTTGTCCGAAATTCAACCAGACGAACAATGCCCCTGTATAAACAAACAAAATGGTCAGGATAAACAGTGTTCTGTTATAGGTGTTTTTAATAAAAAGCGGTGTTCTTGCAAAGATAACAAGTTGCATGGTAATAAAATAGAGGGCCATTCTGTCAACAAATGTTGAAACGACAAAGGTGAGCGGAAACATTATAAGACTGATAACACTAAAAATCATCCACAAACGAGTATCGCTGTACCGCTCAGCCCAGCTTTTTCTGAAATAAAGAAAAACCAGCGCTGAAGCGACATTCATTCCGACCCTGACCAGGGCACCGGAAGACTCCATCCCTTGGGTATCTTCAACATAATAGTAGAGCAATCGTGAAATATGTTCAGCCAGAAACCCGGCAAAAGCAATAATAAAAAAGAGCAGAAACAGGATCAGATTCTTCAGATTGGTAATTGAATTTCCATAGAGAAATCCGACTGGAAGCATGAATAATGCTGTTTTGTGAAAAAGCACTCCAAGCATGACCATAACATAGAACTTGACTTGCTTGCCATTCATCAAATCAATCAGTCCCCACATAATGAACCCGATGGCGGCGGCCTGACGAGTGTACCCTGTGGCCACAACAATAACCAGATATGGTATGGCCACGACCAGCGCAAGCCACGGTACAGGCATGTTTTTGCAGACCCGAAGTAAGCCTGCCACAAATATGACTGCACATATCAAATTAGTGGTATAAACGCCGTTAAGATAGTTCAGCGAAAACCAATGAATAACACCAAAGCCTAAATCTTGATAAACCATAGGGTTCATGGTTGCATCAAAAAAGTTGAGCCCTATCAATACCGTATAATTGTTGACATAGTTGAACCAATCCCCGCCCACTTGATGACGCAAGCCGATAATAAGAATGAGAAATGCGCCGTATAAAAACCACTGGAATTGTGGCAGCGCACCTTTTGCTTTCCAGGGGCTCAACCCTGCAAGCATTGGAACCAATAACATAAGCCAATATATCGTCATCGGTTCTCCTCAAGCCAGGCTTGAAACATAAGCACGGTCCAAAGGCGAACTGTCCAATCATGTCTGCCGCTCAGGTGCTGCATCCATATTGCACGGATAGGGGCGGGATTCAGATAACCCTCCTGCGTCAGCCGCCTTTCATCAAGCAATGCTTCTGCCCATCCACGCAATGGACCTCGCAGCCAAGAGCCGACAGGTATTCCGAAGCCGGCTTTAGGACGTTCAATCAACTCCCTGGGCACATACTTGTAAAGCACTTGCCGCAAGGCCCACTTTCCCTCTTTGCCTCTGATCTTCAGATTTAGCGGCAATCGCCAGGCTAGTTCTGCAACACGGTGGTCGAGAAAAGGTACCCGCGTTTCAAGACTTACACCCATGGCTGCACGATCAACTTTTGTTAAAATATCATCAGGTAAATACGTAAGAGTATCCCAAAGCATCATGCGATGCTCAATATTAGAAAGTCCGGCAACAATACTTTTATCGTCCAACCAGGTTGTTAATCGTGACGCACCTTTTACCAGCTCCATATCCTGCGGCCACTCGGTTACAAGACTCCGATAGAGATCATCCAGACTCTTGACGGTTTTCATCCGATGCGCCAACTTATGCGCCTTATCTCCCAGTCGTGCAATGCCGTGTTTTCCTGGCAATATGCTCCCCAGTCCGTCCCATGACTCCGTCGTCACCTGCTGAATACCGGTACCAATAACTTCACGAATTGCTGGTGGCATCCAGGCTAACCTGTTCCATATGCGTTCAGCCCAGAAATAGCGGTTATAGCCGCCAAAAAGCTCATCGCCTGCATCTCCTGAGAGTGCAACCGTAACCTGCTGTCGAGCCGCCTTGCAAACAAAATAGGTTGGAATCTGCGAACTATCCGCAAATGGTTCATCATAAAGCCGGGGCAGCAGAGGAATCAGCGAGCGGGCATCATCCGCTGAGACACGAAGCTCATGATGCTCTGTGCCGAGATGCGTTGCAACGGCCAGCGCATGAGGGGACTCATCAAATCCAGCCTCTTCAAATCCTATGGTGAAAGTCTGTACCGGCCGCGAGGACTGCGCTTGCATCAAGGCTACGATCGTTGAGGAATCCACACCCCCCGAGAGAAATGCGCCAAGCGGCACATCTGCAACAGCTTGTATTTTTACTGCCTCACGCAGCGTTGCATCAAGCATGGCAACCGCCTCGCTTTCATCAAACAGCTGATCGGAAAACCCTTTATGCACCACATCCGTCAAGCGCCAGTAGTATTCGGTAGTAATTTTATGTTTTGCGCTGCCCCCTGAACTGAGGGAGAGAATATTTCCGGGAAGAAGTTTATGGATATCTTCGTATATCGAATGAGGAGCCGGAAGCGTACAAAACCGGAAATAAAGCCCGAGTGCGCTTCTGTTTACCTGATTATCAAAACCGGGATATGCCCTCAAGGCCTTGAGTTCGGAGCCGAAAACAAATACCCGCTGTGATCCTCGACCTGTCCATCCGTAATAGAGCGGTTTTTCGCCGAAGCGGTCACGGGCAAGAATAAGACGGGCCTCCAGCTTGTCCCACAAGGCAAAGGCAAACATACCCACGGCTCTCTGCAGCGTAGCTTTCGCTCCCCATGTATCAAATCCGGCCAATAGTGTTTCAGTATCTGAATGACCCCGCCACCCTGATGAGTGACCGGTTTGCTCAAGCTCAGCGCGTAATGCATTATGATTATAGATCTCACCATTGTATGCGATGACAAATCGTCCAGAAGCAGAGTGCATGGGCTGATGACCTGCAGAAGAGATATCAATGATAGAAAGACGCCGATGCCCGAGAGCAATACCAGCATCTACGTCAACCCAGATACCTGCATCATCCGGACCGCGATGCGTTATCTCGAAGGCCATTTTTGTTACCACATCCTCCAAATTTCCTGATGAGCCATTTACATCAATCGCCAAAAATCCAGCAAATCCGCACATAGACTATGTTCCCTCAACCACGTTATGAATTAATCGTGCAAGCATCGGCAGATTAGTATCAAGCGAATAGTGACGTTCGACGCGGAGCCGCCCTACCCTGCCCATCTCACTCCGCTTCTTCGGATCATCACGCAATATTCTCAATCTATTCACCCACTCCTCGGATGTTGAAGCCAGTAAACCGCAATCATCGGTAATGACATCACTATTCGCCCCTACAGGAGAAGCGATAACGGGTACTCCACATGCCATATATTGAATAAGCTTGAATGCACATTTACCCCGAGCCCAATCGTCATCCGGCAAAGGCATCACACCTACGTCAAAAGAGTTAATCAGATCGATCTCGGTATGTTCATTCCACTCCATTTCTACAACAGTAACATGAGGCACAACCGGAGCTTTTCCGCCAATCACAACAAACCTGACCGGACTTTCTTTTCCGATATCTGAAAGGGGCTTGACAATATCATTCAAAAAAGGCGCAGTCGAGGGTGAACCAATCCATCCTACAGTAAACACCCTGTCATTTGTTTCAGGTAATTGAGAAAAATAGCGCCCTGTATCCACAACCGTTGGAAAAAGATGAGTGTTGGTGTTGAACTGCCTTGCATAACTTGCAAGCACATGATTTCCTGCCGTCACCCCGGCGGCACCTGCAATCACTCTATCAAACTTTCGTCCCAGGAAAGGGCTGACCAAGCGCATACGACCGCTGCGGTACTTTAAATAAAAGGCGTCATCAAAGTCATAGATATAAGGCTTACGAATCAGCGTTCGTTCAAGCCAACCCGGCATCAAAGGAAGTAACTCGCATTGCAGCAAGACTGCATCATAGTCATTCTGGTGCAATAAATCACCAAAACGAAACAAAGCCGCTTTCAGCATGGATACCACCGGAAGCAAGCCGCCGCTGAATCGCGCTCGCAAATAATCGTCACCGAGCAAATGACAAATCTGCAAATCAATCCCCTGGCTGGCCAGGCCGGGCTTATACTGACCAAGCCGATACCGGTTGCTTGCCGCCAATGGGCCGTAGAGCGCCAAACCAAGCACCTTGATCATTGCATGGTGCCCTCACGGTAGAGTTCGTGATCAAAAAACTTTATATCGCCCAATCCTTCCGCATGTTCATTACGGTTAAATCGTTGCTCCACAGGTATACAAAAACGGTCTCGTGAATCAGTCCGCATAGATAATCTATAATCTGTAGTTACGAGAACAAGATAAGGGAATAGATGACACCCTGAAACCCATACGTTCTGCCGTTGGGCTACATGTGCCAACGAGTAGTAGAGGAAACCGATAAAGATGCCAACAACAGGATGTTTTAGCACGGCATGAACGACGCAGCCTGCTCACTGGAGCAAATCAGAGGGCGCCCGACAATTTTGAAAGGTGATGAACGATTATCTTGTCAAGTAAAGGAGGATGTATTCTTGCCAAACAGGCTGATTGCTTCAACAACAGGCCGGTCTGTTTGGTCAAAACAGAGCTACATACAGTGAAAGCCTTGACGGTATAAACTTCAAAAGCGCTTTTGTTATGCTGCAAGCTAAACCCTTAACACTCAGGAATTACGTATAATCAATTATGCGTTCAAGGATAATGCATCATAAATTTTCTCATACGACCGAACGCCCTCATCTAATGAAAAGTACCGTTGCGCAGCATGTACGCAGCGCGCAGAGGTAGAGGGATCGGCCGCCATCTTCAGGAGTTGTCGCAGCGCAGCGTTCATAGAAGCTGTATCAAACGATTTGAGTGCGACACCGACTTGCTCCCCTTCGAGCACTTCGGCCATATCTCCCACACCTGCATTGCCAAGGCAAGGAATGCCGCAACCCAGAAACTCAGCCAACTTGGTGGGAGCAGATGCCTGCTTGGAAAAAACCGGTTTGATAAAGAAAATACCTGCGTCCATGCGAGACATATGCTCAGGCACTTCGGTATGGGTGGCGGTGGTCACTTCCACATTCATATCAGGCACACCCGCAGCTGTTAATCGCTCCCGGATATACGCACCTTGACCCCGGTTCACAATCAGGAACCGTGCAGCAGGCTGCATACGAAGTAACTGTGCAAAGCAGGCTGCCACTTCGTCAAAAAGGTAATAAAGGCCGACGGCTCCCACATATCCCAGCACAAACCCTTCGCCATCAGGATCACGGGACAAAGGTTTAAATCGAGTAAGATCGGCACAGGTAGGAATCACTGTCACAGGTGGCATGCACCCCTGCAGGTAATCAAAGCGCCGCATCTCACGCACCGCCGCATACGTAAGCGAAACAACATGGTCGGCAGCAAGAAGAAAACGTCGCTCAAAGCCCTTGGCAACGCGATACATTCTGCCGCCGGATGGCCACAATCCGCCGTCTACCCGTTCATCTGCCCAAAAGCCACGCATGTCAAAAACATATTTAACACCGGTAAGGCGCTTGAGCACCAGTGCTATCACCGATGGAACATAACTGCGTACATGCACTATACGTATGCGATGCCGCAGCACCAGAAATAAACCCACTGCAATCCCGCAGGTTATATCCCATGCCGTTGCTAATGCCGAAAGCCGTTTGTGATAAAGAAGCGGGTGCCATACAATGCCCGCAGCGGCAATCTCCAATGCAAGTCGCTCATATTCAGTGATATTCTCTAGATCCTCCGGCTTCTCAAAACTAATAAGGTGAATACACCTTCCCGCAGCCAGACGTTTGAGGTATGCCAGCACCTGGGACTGACCAAGGGGCTCTAAAACTCCATCATAGGATATGTAGAGAACACTCATAAAAAAATCGGGTAGGCCAAACCATCCGAACTCCTTTCGTAGAGAAGTAAACCATGGAACCTGTTAGCGAAAGTTTTGGTGACCTTAGCACCCGAACAAAGAGCAGAATAAATTTTATGCCCGTCAAGGAACACTCCGGGGTTTGAACCTTGCACTATAACGGCCATCCCGAGCAGCCTCATTATCCCCTCAACGCATTTCCAGTGTATCTCGATGCCCTCTTTATGCAAACAGTGCATACTAATTTTTAAAGGGATTAGTGAGGTCATCTGTGTAGGTTCCCATTAACAGTCTGTGTTTTGGCAGAAAATTTCGACGAAACATTTGACCGAATGATGCAATGTTGTTACCCTTTTCGGTCAGCTTAACGCTCCCGTTCTGGATTTGAATAGTGCCAGACTCAAGTTGTTCGGTTAACCTTACATCAACCAGACGATACTCTTTCATGAATTCCTGAGTAAAAACCTGCTCGAAACTGTTCAACTCAATTTCACCGCCACGCTGCTGGAGCTTCTCTAGAATGTAGAAAGAGAGCGATCGATCGATCACTGTAGGCAGACTTATTGCCAGAATGTAACCGATCAGCGCGCAACTGATCAAATGCTCATTTTTTTCAAACCGTGACAAGCTGCCGAGTACCGGAAGCAGATGAACAATCACTGCATGAATCACAACTGAAATTACTGCCGCCCACAAAGCCGAATAAAAAACAACATCGACCTCGATATAATTGACATAAATAAGCCACACACAACTCAGAATTACTATATAAAGCCCCATGCCCAAGAGCATCTTTAGATACTTCATCTTACTTCTCCCGCTTTTTCTGTTTTTTTCTCGAAAATACAAACAATGCTTTTGCCAATCATGTGGCCAATCATAATGTCCACCCAACGCGTCGTTCTGACCATAAATTTATCCCAAACCTGAATTTGTATATACGACGGGGTATCTGTCTTCAAAAATAGTTTATTCGCAAGGCTTGCCAATAAACCGACACAGTCAAGGTAATAAATCTTCTTTATCACCATATTTTCAGGCATGACAGAGCGCAACATCCCTTTATTGTATCGCCTATAATGCCCTATTTTTTTATCGAATGGGGTATATAAGAAGTTGTGCGCCGGAGCCACAATGATGATATGACCGCCTTCAACCAGATGGTGCTGAACACGAACCAACTCACAATGATCGTCTTCAATATGTTCAAGAACATCTATATATAAAATGGTATCAAAGGTTTCTTGGGGCAAAAGGGCGGCAGAGGTTCCATTGAAAACTTTAAATCCTGAACCAAGGGTCCCGGAAGCATTAATTTTTTCAAGCACGGAGCACATCGCCTTATCTGGTTCAAGTGCTATCCATTTACGGTAACGCTTATTGTTGAGTGCCATGAATGTTGCACCTATGCCCGCGCCAGGCTCAAGCACCTCATCACCAAGATACGGACGAATTTCATGTGACCAGTATGCCTTCCAGTTAATCGCAGTGGAAAAGTTTTCAAGCTCTTTTCCACTGTAGGAAAATGGAGCATCTTCCACGCCGTCTCTCTCCAGAGGGGTTTTGATTATTGGCTTTATATTGCCTGAAAAAACGTATTTCTTTGAAAAGAAATAGCTTAAAAGAGCTTGCAAGGCTAGAGAAAGCAGAAAGCCTGTTTTGTAGTTATACCCCAACTGATCCGTCCATAAAAAGAGAATGGCCCCATTCAACAATGCTATAGATAAATAGAGCCCTACGAACTTAATCGCCTGGCTGAAAATGGCATGGTCATAACTGCGGAAAACAAAATATCGGTTTCCAAGGAAAGTGCAGGAAATTCCTACGGAAGATGCCAGCATATTGGAAATTCCTGCCGACACAAGGTGAAGATGTTCCATACATATATTCAGCACACTATAATGCACTGTGGTGGCGACGAGACCGTTAATGACATATCGTACCAGCTCTTTAGTCTGACTCTTCATGTGCGGCATTCTTTGTTGCTTGTTTCAATCACACTTTCGACAAAGTCGTGGTAGGCTAAGACAGATGCCACCGTACCGCCGCGCACCACACCTGTCAGCATGAGCGTCATAAGAGTCATAATCGCCAGTACTACCGTTTGCAAGAGCATCAGAAACAATATCCCTAAAGCTACCGAGAACCAGCCTGGGGTGGATATGCCTAACAACTTCAAGCCTACTGCAACAATGGCTGCCACAATAGAAAGGCTGGCAATCACGGCACAGGCAATACCCACACGTACAAGCACATCTTCGGCAAAAACCATCAGCCCTTTGAAACCGTGCAAGACCAGACCTACAAAATTCATTTTTGATTGCCCTGCATAGCGAGGTCCGCGGGGCAAAGGGCAAGTTTTTGCACGAAGTTTTGATGCAATCACGGCACCGGCAACATGAATGGATAGCTCCTGCATAACCACAAGTCGCTTAACAGCCGAAGCTTTGAGCGCCATAAAGTTGCCAAAACTAATTTCTCGCCCTGTCATAACACTAAAAAATAACTTGTACACCGAGTAAAAGGCTTTGAAACGAAATGTTTCAATGCGAGTCGTACGCTGCGCGACAACTACATCTGCATCTTCTGACTTTAATTTGTCGAGTAAATCAGGAATGGTTGATGGCAAGTCTTCACCATCTGAATCCATAACAATGACACGCTGATGAGGTTGTATATTTTCAGATAAATAGGCTAAGCCAATAGCAATAGCTCGCTGATGGCCAACATTACGTCGGAGTTTGAGTATGAGGCCATCAATACCTGCGCATTCTAAACTACTGATTTCCAAAGACTGCTTTATCGAACCATCATCCACAGCTACAACAAAAATATTGCGTTTGAATTGAGCTGAGAGCTCAGAAAACAAACGGCTGCTTGCTGCAACATCCTCATAAACAGGAGTAACGACAATCACGCTGTAGTTGGCAAATTTCATAGCGCAATAAAATGCTTGAAGTATTGAATTGTCTGGCCCAAACCTTGTTCGAGGTGAACTTGTGGCTCCCAATTTAGGGTCTTTCTGGCCACTGTAATATCAGGCTGGCGCTGTTTCGGGTCATCCTGCGGCAAAGGGTGTAATACCAGTTTTGACTCTCCCCCTACCATTTTCAGTACAGTTTCCGCAAGCTGTTTTATGGTAAACTCTTTGGGGTTCCCGATATTGATGGGTCCAGTAACTTCTTTCGGGCTGGCCATCATGCGAATAAAGCCCTCTATCAAATCATCCACATAACAGAAACTTCTGGTTTGAGAGCCATCTCCATAAATCGTTATATTTTCACCACGTAAAGCCTGTACGATAAAATTACTCACAACACGTCCATCATTGGGGTGCATTCGTGGACCATAAGTGTTAAAAATACGTACTACTTTTATATCAAGATTATGCTGACGGTGATAATCAAAAAATAGTGTTTCTGCACAACGTTTCCCCTCATCATAGCATGATCGTATGCCAATGGGATTCACATGGCCCCAATAATTTTCTTTTTGCGGGTGAATTTCCGGATCACCATAAACCTCGCTTGTAGACGCCTGAAGAATTTTTGCTTTTGTGCGCTTTGCAAGACCAAGCATATTAATAGCGCCATGTACACTTGTTTTGGTGGTTTGCACCGGATCCCACTGATAATGAATGGGTGATGCAGGACATGCCAGATTATAAATCTCGTCGATTTCCACATAAAGCGGAAATGTCACGTCATGACGCATCAACTCGAAGTGCGGGTTATTTAGCAAATGAGCGACGTTGTCTTTGGTCCCGCTGTAAAAATTATCTACAGAAAGGACATCACAACCCTCTTTCAATAAACGCTCGCATAAATGTGAGCCTAAAAAACCTGCGCCTCCTGTAACTAAAACTCTTTTTCTATTTGATACTCTCATGATTACCCTTTAGATTATATTTCATTAATAATATTTATTATGTATTATTTAAACCGGTCTGTATACAAAACTGATTTTGCTTTTTAATGATGATGCTCCTCCGAGCTCGAAGATCCATAATACTTTGATACACTTTTTCGCAAGAAAGGCAGCATATTTTCAATCACGAAAAGAACTGACATTAAATACAAGAACGGATATATTTGAATAAGGTACCTACCCTCAACATGCCTAAAATAAACGAGATATATAAACGATATTATGGGGACGATTCCCAGTAATATCTTATCTTTAAGCCTCCCAGTAAAAATTAAATATGCAGCTGAAAATAGCCAAAGAAGTATATTTACAGAGTAAGCCAAAGCTTTTAGTGCAGATTTAACAGGATGACTTCTGTAATCATCAAATGCACGCCAATTATGAATTGCACTGTGAAAAACATACTGCTTACCACGTATATAAAGGGGTGCTACAAGATATGCACGAAGTGGATATTGAGAACAAATTTTGTGTGTAAATTCATCAAAACCCGCAGAAATCCGGTATTCCGATATATCCGGTTTTTCCGGATAACGGAGTCGTCGCCCGCCATTTAATTTCATATTTCCGACAATACAGTTCTGATAGTCAATCAACAGCTTTCTCAGGTGTGATTTATTCTCAACATTATATACCCATGAAGGAACCTCATGATCAATGAAAGCATCTATGGACTTATACGGTTTATCAGTATAAATATCATTGCGTATTGCGGTATGCAAACGGACTCCTTCCGGACTGCCCCAGGTGGACCACCATCGATACAATGCGATATTTTTAATATTTTCATCACCGATAGTATGATTGAGATAATAAGTCTCAAGTGGCACAAATTTATCAAATATCAGATAATTACGAACCGTCCACGGCAACATGGTCAATATGAATCCGGAAAGTATCAACAAATTAATTTTTATAACCTGCTGCCTTGTCAAATTACTAAAATAAAACAATAATGGAATAAAGAATAGCAACAACAGAATATTGCGAGGGCTAATCAGAACCACAATTGCCATCATAATTCCTGCATACAAAGAACGGAGCAATGACTTCTCAACATAAGCTGAAACGGATAAATATAAGGCAAAAACAATCATTGCAGGAAAAAAAGACTCCGTGATTGTCATAAAAAGAAATGAAACCACAAACGGGGATAACCCGTAAAGAATGCCTGACCAAAAAGCAATTCTCGAGTTTGTAAAAAGGAGCTTTGCTGTTTTAAACAGATAGACTGCTGCAAGTGCATGCAGAAATGTCTGCGTATAAGGTATGACTTTATGGGCACCTGACTCACCCAGCAATAAATAATGTAATCCATAAAATACAGGATAACCGGGAGTACGCCTTACTGCATAAACCGGATCAAGCGGATCTATAGTGAAGCCTAACCCGTTCAAATAATTTTTAATCTGATTAAGATACCAGTCATTATCAGGGCTTCCCAGAGTAGATGCATATATAATACCATCAACAGCGCCATACATTATATGAGTAACATGTATATTTGCTAGGTTCGCAAACACAGAAAAGCAAAAGGATATTATAAATATAACTATTATCTGGATACTTATACGACCCAATAACTTTGCTATTATATTTTGAGACATTCGAGCGCTAACATTAATGACCTTCAATAATCCTAAATTTAAATATCACTGTTTTATCTATAATAGATGATGCCCAGAAAAAAAGAAACGGAATTGCCACATATAATTGACGGGGATAGGCACTTAAAAGTGTACTCAAAAAAAGATATAAGACAGTAAGACTGATAACCAAAATCAATTGTAATTTTATTATCTTAAAATTGACTGCTGTTATAATCGAAACAAATATCAATAATGACAAAATAATACTGTTAGGCAATAACCTCCAAACCGTTTGCTCTCTTTGATAGAAATAACTTGCAGGTATTCCAAAAAATATTCTTGATACATTTGAGACGCAATTTCGAAGGTATTTTACAGGATGATTTTTGATGTTATCAAATGCTATTTTTTTAAGCACATCATCTTGATCAATCACAGGAAATCTACTGACATAGTCCATATCTTTCTGATGATTTTCAGCAATCAGGCTGGAATTGCATGGTATTTTCGGATCATGACCGCAATTAGCTGTAAATGAGGCATTATTCCAATCACCAAACTCACCTTCTATTGGCGTACTCATCCAATACAATGAGCTTCCACCAGAGTTACCCCAATAAAATATTTTCCCGGTCAAGTTATATGTATAAATCAGATAAGGTACATTTAACAAAAGTGCTACTACTAATACTAATAAACCTTTTTTACCCTCTTCCCTGTCTTTACGAACAAGAAAAAATAATCCATAACATATCATTAAAACCAGGACAACATAGCCAAAAATTATCTTTGTTAATACCAGACAACCGATTGCCAAACCGGTAAATATTAAATATTTTATTTTAGACTTTTCAGAGGTTGCAGTTTGTGCTATAAAAAATACTATCAGCGAACTGAGAAATGATGTTAATGGCTCAGTCAATAGCAAAGGCAATTCCTGGTATGAAATATAGTATAATGCCCAGCCAAAAGAAAACACCAATGCATATACTCTTGATGTATATTTATTTATTGCCTGAAAGAGCAGAACAATCGAAAAATATTGTAAAAATGCATTTGCCAGTTTAATTACTACCAAAGGCATTTCAAGCCAGACGAATGGCACCAGAAAGAGCGGATAACCCGGTCCATTCCATAAATTTATATTTGGTGCTGGCGGGGAGTAGAAGCCCATTAAAATATTATTGGCGAAATCATAATACCTGCTTTCATCACCCTGAAATTTATTGGAATTGAGCTTTAAAATGATAACGATAAATAATATGAGAAACGGCAAAAAAATTATTACTGGATTATAGCTTGTATATTTTTTAAAACTGATTTTCATACCATGTTCGATTTCCAATTTTTTGTTTCGAACCGCAATCTATATCGCATCAGGAATAGACAGCTGTCAAGCAGTCGGTATCCTCTGCAATCCGCACACGTGTATCCTGGATGTCATGATGGATAATCGTTGCTGGTGATCGTGTACAAAATAATATTAACAGTTATAAACAAATATATTCAGCAATCATGAAATCGCCCGAGCACCTTAGCGGCTACTTTATATTCAGAAACACAGCTAGCACGGCAATGAGCTGTTTGCATCTTGACACCTCCGATTAAGGGAAAAATAATGCAAGATACTCATCTGAAATTTTTTGCACAGAAAAATCCTTGGCCCGCATCATAAGAGCTTCCCGATCGTGCTCCTCACTCAAGCTCCTGAGCATTGCAGCAGCCAGAGCAACAGGGTCTCCA
>Ga0172373_10005130_pt1 | contig 18090 bp, 7 predicted proteins | sample Lak10m_2_FD_114546 | JGI IMG/M metagenome (GOLD analysis project Ga0172373, IMG submission 114546) | Freshwater microbial communities from Kabuno Bay, South-Kivu, Congo - kab_092012_10m | ecosystem: Environmental > Aquatic > Freshwater > Lake | place: Democratic Republic of the Congo: South-Kivu...
ACCCAAACCGATCATCAATCACGGTCCGGCACCGGTGCAGTCGTTGCCGATCACCCCCGAGCGCTACATCTCGGCCGAGTGGATGCAGCGCGAATACGACGTGATGTGGCCCAAGCACTGGCTCTTCGCCTGCCTTGAACAAGACGTCCGCGAAACCGGCGAGTTCGTGCGGTTCAATCTGGGCCGCGAGTCGATCATCATTTCGCGCGGCCAAGACGGCGAAGTGCACGCGATGTACAACGCCTGCCAGCACCGCGGCGCGCGCATCTGTGTCACCGAGCGTGGCTGCGTGAAGTCGTTCGTGTGCCCCTACCACGGCTGGTCGTACCGTCCCGATGGTCACCTTGTCGTCGTTCCGGGACATCATCTCTTCGAAGGTGGCGTCAACCGCGACGAGCGTTCACTGCCGAAGGTGCGTTGCGAAACCTTCATGGGTCTCGTGTTCGTCTGCATGGACAACAGCGCGCCGCCGCTTCTCGAGTCACTCGGACTGGTCGCAGAACGTCTCACCCCTTTCCACCTCGAGCGCATGACGTTGGTCGGTGACCAGACGGTTTTCCTCGAGGCCAACTGGAAGGCCGTCTTCGACAATTTCGGCGAGCTGTACCACGTCGAACACATCCACCCACAGCACGCGATGCTCTTCGACTGCCCCACGGCACAGGTTGAACTGTTCGAAAACGGCCACACGAGTGTCGAAATTCTCGGCCACACGGTGAACTCGACGATGCCCGTTCCGCCGACGATGAACTTCTACCAACTCGCACAGTGTGAGAAGTTCGGCATGGACCCGAAAACCTTCGACGGTCACGTGCTCGACTTCCGTCTTGCGATGCAGCAGCGCCGACGCGAAATGGGTCCGGCCCTCGGCTACGACTACAGCGACCTGTCCGACAGTCGTCTGACCGACATCGAACAGTTCAACCTCTTCCCCAACACGATGGTCACCGTGCAACCCGAGGCAGCCCTCGTCATGCGTGCGCGCCCCCATCCCACCGACCCGAACAAGTGCTACTGGGACAAGTTCACCTTCAAGCTGCAGCCCAACCCCGCCGTCGCCGAACGTGCGGGTGTTGCCTTCAAGCCGTGGAAGGAGAGCGAATTGCTGCCCATCCCCCGGCCCGAGCACGACGAGTTCACACAGGAAGACGTCATCGCCGGCACGAAAACGATGGATGCCACGGTCGACCAGGACATTCACTTCATCCGTGACATCCAGTCGGGCATGCACTCGCGCGGCTTCACCAGCCAGTTGCTGAACGAAGAAGAGGCACGTGTGCAGCACTACCACGATTGGCTCGACCACTTCATGGGCGCACGTTGACCGTCGACCCATCGGTCGATCTCGCGCGCCGCGCTGCCTTCGCATCGCATCAATTAATCGGTTGGATCTACTGGGACCCGCGCGCAGCTGCACGTCACGCCGAGCTCGGCGTGAAGGATGGTCTCGGGCACTACATCGCAAACCGCGCCGCACCTTTGGCGGCTGCAGGTGTCGACGCGGTGACCGCGGCCTTCGGCTCGATCGATCGGTTTCTCATTCACTTCTCGCTCGACCTCGCCGCGGGTGCAACGACGTGGGACAAGGTGTACGCAGCGAGAAACGCAACCGTTGCCGAAGGCTTGCGCGAACTTGCTCCCGGAATCTGCGACGGCTTGGCTTCACTCACCGGCGAACTGTGGCGAACCGTCGATGCAATGCCCGCCTCGGGACGCGTGCTCTTCGCCGCGCACCGCGCATGGCCACGCGAAGAAGCCGACCCGCTCGTCTCGGCATGGCTGGCGGTCAACGCCCTGCGCGAATGGCGTGGCGACACCCACTGGGGATTGCTGTCGGCACACGCCATCGACGGAGTCGAAGCAGGCCTGCTGCACGACGCATGGATGGGCTACCCGAAGGAATGGATCCCGCGCAGTCGCGGAGCAAACGACGAACAAATCGCGACCGCACTCACCGCACTCGAACGACGGGGCTGGGCAACCGATGGTGTCGTGAACGCCACAGGAATCGAGTTCCGTCAATGGCTCGAGGAAGAAACCAACCGGTTGTGTGCACGCTGTTGGGAAACCTTCGGCACCGAGAACACGGAGACGTTCCTTGCGCTCATCGAACCCGTTGGACACAGGTTCGTGGAACACATCGATGCAACAGCCGGACCGAACTGGATGCCCGCCGCCCGGCCGCGGCGCGTCTGATCAGGGGCAGCCGAGTCCGAAAAATTGTGCACATGTGGGGCACAGCGTGGCCGTGCCGTCCGGTGTCTGCCAGTGCCGACCGTAGGGCGAACCGCATTCGCTGCACTCGAGTACCGGCCGCTTGGGCTGCGTTGACTCGGGCGTCGTCGCGTGGTCCTGCACGCCAGCGACAGTAGCGAACCTCCGACATCGGCCGACATGGGGCGGATCATTACCGTTGTTATATGGGAGACAACTGGGGTTCCGAGTGGGAAGAAGTTGCCGACGTCATCGTCGTTGGTAGTGGTGCAGCGGGCTTCGGTGCGGCGTTCGCCGCAGCAAGCGCCGGAGCGCAGGTGATCGTCCTCGAAAAGGCTGCATTCACGGGCGGCACCACCGGCAAGTCGGGTGGCGTCATGTGGGTGTGCGACAACCCGGTCATGCGTGCACAGGGAATTCAAGATGACCGTGCCGCCGCACTGCGCTATCTCGCCCGAACGGCGTACCCCACGCAATACAACCCGCGCCACGACACGCTCGGCCTGCCCGACAACAGATACAAAGTGATCGAAGCCTTCTACGACCGCGGTTGCGAAGCGCTGAACGACGCAGTCGCCGCGGGAATGATGGAACTGGAAGCCGTCGACTACCCCGACTACTACGCGCATCTCCCCGAAGACGAAGCGCCGTTCGGACGCTGCATCCAGGCGAAGTACCCACCCGGCCACCGCCCCGGCGTCGACCCGACCGGTGGACAGTTTCTCGTCAACCGCCTGCAGGCGGGCGCAGAAAGGCTTGGTGCCAAGACGATTCTCGAAGCCGAGGTCGTGCACCTCGTGCGCAACTCCGCGGCCGAAGTCATCGGCGTCGAGGCACGTATCGGTCGCCGCACCGCGTTGATCGGTGCGCGCAAGGGTGTCGTGTTCGGTTCGGGTGGTTTCCTGCACAACCCCGACTACACGCGCGAGTTTCTGCGCGGGCCTGTGTTCGGCGGTGCTGCAGCCGAACAGGCAACCGGCGACTTCCTGCGCATCGGTATCGAAGCAGGCGCACAGTTGGGCAACCTCGCCCATGCGTGGTGGGCGCAGGGTGTGCTCGACATGCTCGCGCGCAACCGCGTGACCAGCACCGATGTGTATTCGCCCTACGGCGACTCGATGATTCAAGTGAACCGTTACGGACGTCGTGCAGTGAACGAGAAGTCGCCGTACAACGAACGTGGCCAGGTTCACGCGGTGTGGGATTCCGTGCGCGGCGAATATCCGAACCTGCTCATGTACATGGTCTTCGACGATGGTGTGTTGCTGAACCCCGAAGCCAGTCGCTTTCGCTTCCCCGTCCCACGCGTCGGCGACACGGCCGACTACGTCGTGTCGGCCCCCACATGGGAATCACTTGCCGGCAAGCTGCGCGAGAAGCTCCACGGTCTCGAACATCTCACCGGGGGCGCAACGCTCGACGATGCGTGGGCCTCGAACGTTCGCGACACGGTGGCGCGATGGAACGCGATGTCCAACAACGGTGTCGACACTGACTTTCATCGCGGCGAATCACCGATCGAACAAACGTGGGCGGGCACCGCACGCGATGGCATGCGCAACCCGACGATGCACCCGTTCACCGAAACGGGTCCATACCACTGTGTGATTCTCGCTCCGGTCGGCCTCGACACGAAGGGTGGTCCGGTCACCGACGAAAACGCACGCGTTCTCGACACCATGGGCGAACCGATTTCCGGTCTGTACGGCGCGGGCAACTGCGTTGCATCACCCGCAGGGCAGGCGTATTGGGGCCCCGGAGGAACAGTTGGCATGGCGTTCATCTTCGGTTCCATCGCCGGCAAGCACGCAGTAACTCAGCCGGTTCACCGACCCGACTGAAACCGTTGCCACACGCCAAGATGTAGTCATGAACATCTTGGTGACGAACGATGACGGCATTGACTCTGTTGGCTTGCACGTGTTGGCCCGCGCGATGCGCGAACACGGCAACGTGACGGTCGTGGCACCGGACAGCGAGTACTCGGGCGCAAGCGCGGCGTTTGGTGCGATCCATATCATGCGGCCTGAGGTACACAAGGCGCACATCGACGGGATCGACGAATCGTGGGCGCTCAGCGGCCCCCCTGCCCTCTGCGTGATGATGGCGCACCTCGGTTTGTTCGACAAGAAGTTCGACTTGGTCGTCTCGGGCATCAATCCGGGTGCCAACGTCGGCCGCAGTGTGTACCACTCGGGTACCATCGGCGCCACGCTCACCGGCCGCAACTATGGCATGAGCGGCGTCGCAGTTAGCCAAGCAGTGACGGGCTTCAGCGTCGAGGGCCAGGGCTGGGACGAGATGGTGAAGGGTCAATTGTGGGACACCGCCGCAACAGTCGCATCGCACGTGGTGGGTGGTGTCATTGCGGCGCCGCATCACGAACCGATCGTCGTGAACGTGAACGTGCCGAACCTGCCACTCGACGAAGTGAAGGGCTGGCGCCGCACCCGAGTCGGCCACGAACCGCCGCGTGCGATGGTCCAGGCCACGATGGAGGCCAAAGAAGGTCACACGAGTTCGTTCAACATCAAGATGTCGTGGGGCGACCCGCTACCCCTTCCGATCGATACCGACGGTGGCGCAGTCGAGGCCGGCGAAGTGTCGATCACTTTCCTCTCCCGTCTTACCCATCATGAGTTGGACGGCGAGACCGGCGCCGAGTCCGCGCTCGCGGCCCTCCTCACCCGCTGAGGTTGATACTCGGCTAGGTCACACGAATACGGATTCCGGCGACCGGCCCAATGGTGAAGTTGGGTACCCCGAGGTGCACCGACACCGTGACTGCCCACGGGTCGAACGTCACACTGATCTCCGCGCTTTTGCTGTACGGCCAACTTTCAGGTTCGTTGTCCGGAGTGCCGTACCAACAATATTCTCCCCACAATTTGCCATAGACAGCGGCCCGGCCCACGAGTTCGACTCTTGCTTGATTCCGTGCAGGGTTCTGCCTGAGGTGCAGCGTGACCGATAGTTCGTACTTTCCACGGCCCCAACAGTTGACAAGATCGAGTCTCCCTGTTTGGTCGCCCCAGGTCGTACCGACCGAAAGACTGAAACCATTCAACAACGATGCATCCACACTGAACTGGAAAGGTCCGATCGGGAAGGAGGCCGACAGACGAGCAAACGTCCGCACCGAGCGACACTGCATTCGTGCGTTGCATTCGAGATTGCCGATGGCCAATCGACCTCGCACCTCGACAAGTCCGTTCAGGATGTTCAGCTCACCGCCCACATCGACCAACCAGCCGTCCGACGTGAACGCAAGGGTCACGGACGCCGAGAAGTAAGCCCAGTTCCGACTGCCGGCGGCCAGATTCGCAGTTGCAATGAAACCGTTGTTGTTCACTCGGAATGCGACGTTGACCGTTGCGACGTAAAGATTGACATCGGCTGAACCCCTGAGATCGAAGGTCGTGCGACGACCCGAACGCTCGAAGGTTCCACTGAGTGACACTCGAGCGCTGGCCAAAGTGACCGTTGTATCGATTGCAAAGCGGACGAAACCCGGGCGCTTGGTGAATTCGATGTTTGCCCGCGCGGCAGCAACCGTGAGGTCAAGATTCACCGATCCGGTCAACCTGAGCTCGCCGCCCGTGGAGAACGCGCCACTGATCGCAGCACGGCCACCGAAGCCACTTCCTCCGAGTTCAAAGCTCGCGCTGATTTCCCCGAAGAACTCGCGCGGAACGGGCGGTGACGGCGCCAACGTGGTTGTTGTGCGTGCAACCGTCGTCGTCGTACGCGGTGCCGCCGTTGTCACTGCGACCGGTGGCGTGGAGATTCGTGGGCCGCCCGCTGGTGCGGTTATTGCCACGGTGCTGACCGGAACACGATTTGCGATGGTTGTCGGTACGAGAGCGCCGGGAACCGTTCGCGGAACCGTAGATGCGACGCCGGGGTTGAAGCCTCCTCCGTTGTTGCCCGGCAAGCGATTGACCAGCGGCACGGTCGTGCTCGTACTACTCGTTGTCGTGGTCGTCGAGGGCGTTCCGACCGCGCGTTGGCCATTGCCCCCACATGCCTGACGTTGCGGTGCCGCGCCGCTGGGGGCCGAGTACCCGAGTTTCAGGCCGCCCTGGGCGTTGAATCCGGCGAAGTTCATGTTGACATTCAGCTCGGTGGCGAAGAAGAAGTCACCGGACTGGGCAATGATCTGTTGTCCTGCGGAGTTGGTGATGCGTTCGGTGTTGCCAGCGTTGCACCAGACAACCTTGCCTGAAACTGAACCTTGGAAGATGCCGAACATGTCGGTGCTTGCACGGACACTGAGAGCGTTGCGATTGATCGAACCTTCGACTTCGAGCAGATTGAAGCCACCTGCCACAACCGCTCCGCGCAACGAGATGGACGGATTCGACAGCGACATATCAAACCCGAACCGACCGTTGATCCGCAGGAGGTTGCCGATGCCGAGGTCAGCTTCGACGGAGCCCCTGAGAGTGCTGACTCCACTGCGGTCAACCTCGACATCCAAACTGACGTTCAGAGCCTGTCGCAGAACTTCCACCGACCCGAGAATGTTGAGATTGAGCCTTGTGTCTGAAAGGTCGTACCCCGCCGAGAGACGGGCCTGCTTGACCTCTACGAGGCCGGGCACAAGGCTGAGATTGTCGATTGACCCGGAGATGTCGAAGCCGTCGTTGCGAACATCCACGGACGCCGACACCCGCGTGGAACCAAGGCTGAGTCCGCCTCGGAAGCGCACGAAAGAGTCAAGCGGTCTCGTGCCGTAAATGCCGGTCTCGAAGACCGTTTCTTGAAACCGCAACGGTCCTATATCGAAAGATCCGAGCGACACGCTTGCCTCGACGGACAACTGCAAGGGATTCACGTTTGCATCGACTTCGACGGGGACACCCATGACGGATCCCCGGAAAACAGCGCGGATTCCCGGCTGCACCGTCACGCGTCCGACGGTGCATCCAAGTGGTGCGAAAGTGACCTCCACTTGTGTTGCGGTGAGAACTCCGTCGAGGATGTTGATCACTCTGTCGTTTGCCCGCTGACCACGTGCGCTCACCGAGAGACACATGCTGTCAATCTGCACGTTGAGGACCGCGGTGAGAACGACCCCCTGGGACATCCCCAAAACGTCACGGATACTCGCCGGCAGCTCAAGGGACAAACCGGCGCCGAAACCCGGGAACGGATTCGGCGGCTGCAAGGAGAATGAAACTGCGAGAGTGCGAACTACCAGGCCGTCGACTCCGAATGCGTTTCGCCAGGGCCGTTCACGGCCATCGGCATCGATACCAAGCGTTGCCGCAACCGAGAGCCCGCCCGTCGCGGTCACGGTGAGGTCAAGAACAAGCGGAACGCCAGACGGCTGACTGGGAACTACGAGTTCGCCCTGACCGTAGAGCCCGAACGTGGGAATGAAATTCCGCATCGCGAGGCGAATGCCCAGTCCCGTCAACTTCAAACCCTTGCCGCCGAAATTGATGATCCACCTCGGGCCACCCGTGTTGATCGCAATGTTCAGGCCGAAGTTCCCCGATGAAATGTTTCCGAGCGACAGGCCAACGGGTTCGATTCGAGTGCCCTGCAGGCCAACAGCACGGAGAATGCTCTCTGGCATGTTGACCGCACCGAAGAACATCGGGTCGTTTGCCGGTAGTGCCTGAGCACGCGGTGCACCGGGCGGATCGAAATTCGGAACCGCGTAAGTAGCAAACGCGACGCTTGCATCGGAGAAGGACGGGCCACCGGTGATCGGCTGCCACGTTCCCCTTATCGATGCCGTGAGTATTAGCCCCTGCTGGCTGTACGAAACCGATGCCGCAAGATCGACGTTCAGCACATTGAAGGTTCCCGTCGCGGTCACGGAGACCGAGCCGCTGTTGGGGATGACAACCGAGACACTCGCAGACGTGATCCGGATACCCGGAGCGAGCTGCATCGAACCGGTGCTCGCGGTCAGTGTCCAGCCCGTTGCATCACGCGCGGCCCGAAAATCTGCGGACCCACCCGGAATCGTGATACGACCGCTCATCGAGAGTGTGGTTACGCACTGCTCGAGCGCCTCGATGCTCGGACAAGTTGCTGATGCAGATGCATTGGCATCGGATACGGCAAACCCAGTGAACGGCGTCCACGCATCGCGCGCCCCCTGTCGGAACGAGATCGCGATCGAAACCTGGTTGGACCGTCGCGTGATCGCACCCGTTAATGAGGTGAGGCGAAGTCCTCGCACCGGTTCGACGCTGAACGCTCCCCCCAGTGGTGTTTCGAGATTGATGGTCCAATCCGACAAGTCAAGCGATTGAAGATCGAAGGGCACTGTGAACTCAGAGCCGGTCACGTTGATCGCGAGACTCCCCGACAAGCCAAATTTGAGCTCAGTTCCACCGCCTCCGCGGATGCGGATTGCAGGTGACCTGAAACGCGCACCGGAGAAGAATTCGAAGTCGCCATTCAACGCGAGAGACGCGTCCCATTGCCAGCCATTTGCCCGATTCGTCAAGGTGCCGCTGATCTGCCCCCCGAACTCGCGACCGAGAAGCGTGTATTGCTGGTTGACGTAGTTCGCACGAATGACGAAACGTTCAGGAACCGTGTTGCCGAGGAAGGTCCGGAAGGCGGCGGGCGTCGTGACGGCCGCCGTGAGATGGATTCCGTTGATCGGCAGTTGTACTGCGGGGAGATTCAGACTGCGCAAGTTCTGTGTCGCGGGCGTCCATGACACTTCTCTTTCGGCGTTGACGCTGAAGGCAACCTCGGCATTGATCGACGGGCCCGAATTGCCAAACAGTCTCAGGTCATTGATGCCGCCGCTGACCACGGTGTTGTTCGGATTGAACGTCACGGTGACATTCGCGGTGGCACCCAGTATCTGCGCCGTTGCTCCCGCCGTCAATGTCACCGCGCCGGCACGGTTTTCATATGTGAACGACACCGATGTAAGCGAAACTCCGGAGGTGATTGCAAGATTCGCGATCGAACCCGTGAGACGAAGCGTGCGGGCCGCGGTATCGACGGAGCCCGAAAGCGAAATGGAGGTTGGAGTTGCCGTTCGCAGAATCAAGGTCGCTGACATCGCAATCGTTGCGGTGCAGGCTCCGGCTGCAGGACAATTGACTCTGGTTTCAGCACGGAGATTCGACACCTCGGCAAACGCGTTGATCCGAAGCGAGGAAACCGCAAATGCAAGGGAACCGGTTGTCGTCGCCCCATCACGGGTCAGGGAGCCCGAGACCGTCGCGCCTCGAAGGACCACTCCGTCGACAAGCGTGAGGTCACGGGTTTGATCCGCATTGACGGTCATCGTCCAACGATCGGCACTCGTCACCGAGACGGATGCACCAAGAGACACGCCGTTCAGTCCACCGACCGACAGCGCCACGGTGCCGCTGACCGTCGTCGGTTGGCCCGTCGCGAGCCGAATTGTGATGTTCGACATGGTTGCACCGTTGAACGGCGACCACGTGCCCGACACGGAACCACGAAGATTGACGGGGCTACCCGCACCGGTACCGATGGACCCGGAGATGTCGGCACGTAATCCTGTGACAAGTTCGACGCCCGATGCGTTGATGTCGAACGTCGTTGAACCATCCGGTGCTGGGACACCACGCGCGAGGATCGACGAGCGTGTGCCATCTGCTCGAACGGGTCCATCACCCTGCAGCCAGAGCGACCTGACTGATCCATTTTCGAAACTGATCGTTGGTTTCCAGGTCCAACCCGCAAACGGCGTCAGCGACGCGGAAAACCGTGCCGACAACTGCCCTTGCAGACGCACCGTCGGCCATCCAAGCCTTGTTCCGTCGCCGGACATCTTGAATGTGATCACCGACCCGGAGGACTCACTCAGTTGGACATCGTCGATTGGCCAGGTGTCCGGAAAATCGATCGTTCCGCTGGTGAGGCGGAGACCGTTACGGTCGAGACTGCCTCCTACGTTCGAGATCGCAAATCCGGCAAACCTGAACGACTTGCCACTGAATGTCAGACGACTGCCGGTCGCGCACGATGCAGATGCCTGCGCAAGTTCCGCCGAGAGATCAAGTCCACTGGTCCCCGGAATGCTGCGCAGCAGCGTTGCGGCAGACGCGGTGATGTCGCAGAGTGACGCGAATGTGATGGACGGCGCGATAACCAGCGGAAAGCTTCCGACCGCGGTGATGCGCCCGTCGGCACCGCGCGCAATCGCATACGCATTGACGATGAGCGGCCGCACCGGCGAAGTACCCAAGATTCGCGCTCCTGCGCCATTCGGCGTCACGGTGACGTCACGACTCTGCGGTGTCGTGCCCCAGGAAAGGACCGAACCAGCCGGTGCTGTGGCGACGACGTCCTTCCTGCCACCCGATTTGACCACGAGCGGACGTGTCCTCCCTGCGACGTCAAATGTGACGTTTCCAACCTTGGACCCGTCACCAATCTTGATTGTGACGAGGTCACTTGCGGACAAGTCACCGAGCGTGACCGTCGCGCGAAGTACGACGGTTCCCGGTGTCACCGGTGCGGTGAAACGAATCGTTGCGCCCCTTGCTGCTGACACCGCACTTGCCAGAGCTGCATCACCGACCAGATTGGCGTCGCCCGCTTCGATACTCCACGACCACGACACACCTTCAACCGAATCACCAACGATCGCAACCGAAGCACCCGGCACGACACCGAGCGATCCCGAGCCCAATGAATCTGCGCGGACGCGAATGGGGGCGCCACCGACGGTCCATGGCTCTGCGGGACTTGGCGGTGTCGAGTCGACTCCGCTGGGACTCTTGGCGACGAAAGCGCGACGATAATAAACGGACGACGACGAACGCCGAAGCAGACCCGCCGTTGCGAAAGTCGGTCGCTCCGCTCGGTAGGGCAGATTCGAGATGACGGTTCCTGAAGAGAACGACGACGACTGCGCCGTCGGAGCCGGTGATCGATACTTGGCCGTCGGTTCAATGCGAACGGAAGTGCTGTCGCTCTTCGAAACTCCATCGTCAGTTGTGGTGGCGGTGAATGTCAACGTCGTTGTCTGGTCGACATTGGGCGCGACGAAACTTGCGTTGCCTTCGTCGTCAACCGATAGTTCGACCGTGGGAGTACCCGTCGTTTGGGTCCACACAATTTCGGACCCGTTGTGGTTGGCATACAGCTTGACCTTTGTTGGGGCCATCGAATCGCTGCCCGAACGGTAGGACGTTGCCGCGACCATGTCGGGACCGGTGACATCGATCCGTAGAGGCTCAGTTTCGCGGATGAGACCTTCGGTCGTGCCACCCACGACCACGGTCCGGCCAACGGCGATCGGAACCACGTTGTATGTCCACGCGCCCCTTGCGGCGGGTCCCTGCGGAGTAACACTGACTTCGGCCTCGCCGCCCTCATCAAACGGAGCACTCTTCGGCCCGCGGCAGATTGCGACACCAATGGACAAAGAGCCGCCAATTCGCACGCATGTCAGGCCCTCACCATCGACTGCATCGATTCCTGCTGCGTTGTTTGGTGCAGCAATGAGCACGGGTGTCGCCGCAGTCTCTCCCCTGTTCTCGAGAGTGACTTTGGCTTTCGACTTTCCGCCCTTGCGAGTGGGAACGGCATCGCCGACCTGCGACTGGACTTCGAGACGCGGAACATCAACGACAAGGACACGTTCGACGGATTGCGATGACGCGGCGTCGCCGCCGATCGATGACTGCCCGAGACGTGCGGAAATGGCACCCGCAATCGAACGAGCGACGGACGCCGCCGACGCATTGAGGAGGATCGGTGCGGTTTGGTCCTCTGGAGCGAGTTCGGAGGGCACCGTGATGGAACAATCGAACTGGTTCCAATCGTCATTGGTCAATTCACCGACCGACGTGCCTGCAGCGGATGCTGCATCGGCTGCGGTTGCAAGAATTCCCGATGAAGGCCGATTGATGTCAAGAACGGCAGAGGTCTCGATACAAGACCAGTCGCCGGCAGGTCGGGTCGAAATTGCACGGGGCAGAACAACGGAGACTCCCAGCGTCGAGCCTGCCGGAATCGGTTCTGCACCGACATTCTTCACCACGTAGGCGAAGATCTCCGGCCGCGACGGCGTCAACGGCTCGGAATTCAGACCGTTCACAACCCACTCACCGGTGTCGTTCTTTCTGACCGGAAAGAGAACGGGGATCGGCGAGCCCTTTTCACGCACGACGACCGTTGTAGAAGTTGTGTTGTCGGCAAGTTTGTCGGTCGGCTCACCGTCAACTTCTGCCTTCATCGTCACGACGATGCCCTCGCCGGCTTCGTCGCTGATCTTGAAGCGAACGACAGCGGAGACCGGTCGTTCCGGCTGAACCTCGTCGAGTGAGCACAACCCGATTGAGCCGGATACCTGACAGTTGATCCCCGTCGCGGATTCAAATGCCGCGCCAGCCGACTCGAGCGTGACTTTGACCCCGCGTGCAGGACCACCGATCGTCGCGACGCCGACGTCGAGGGCAAGTACAGCACCCGCACTCGTGACGGGTACGCCACCCGATGGGCTGATGCGCGCAACAAGATTCGGCGGCGTCTCGGAGAGCGGCAGGTACTCGAGGTCGATCGGCACCGAAGCAGCACCGACTGCGACGTCGGTTGTCCACGCAATTGGCTGCGCTTCAAGTTCTTTTGATGCCTGCGGCACGACTCCCGACAGCACCAGGGGCGCTGCCGTCGCACCCGACACCACAGGTTCGTCGTAGGTGCAACTTGCTTCATCACAAGTCCAACCCTCACCAGTGGCGCTGGTCTCGGACAATTGACTGCCTTCGAATGGTGCATCGACAGATACACCCGTCAACGATGCAGATGAGGGGTTCGCAAGTATGAGAGTCCACGACGCCCGGCGGCCCTCGATGGGCTGTGGCGGATCAAAAGCAAACACCTCAGGCGAGACCGCGCTTCCGGCAGGTACAGCGGTGATTCGGTATGTGCTGGACGTCGACACTCGCTCGGCACCAACCTGGGTGGAAAGCGAAGCTTCGATACCCGTCATAGAGTCGAGTGCGGCAGCAAGGGCGGACTTGTCGATGTCCGACCGTGTCGTTGAAATGAGTTGATTCAGCAGCGATTGTTCGAGCGCCCCAATCGATGCATCGCTTGCAACTTTGAAGCTGGCAAGCCCGTCGAGAGAGCCCAACGGCGGAAGCACTTGGTTGGTGCGGCACACCGACTGAGAGCACAACCATCCATCGTTTCCCGTCGCGGAGGCGGGATAAACCGACTCAAATGTGACACCGGGAGGCAACGACGTAAACGACACGGTTGTCGGCGTTCCGAGAGCACCCGGTAACGCAGAGGAGTTCGATACGCGGAATCGGACAAACATCGTTCCGCCAAGCGGGGCGAGACGCGAACCGTCGAGACCGAGTCGAACGGGAGTCGTGCGGGTCTCGCCATCATCATCAGGATTGTCAGCGCCGGCGACGGTCGACGTCGGGGCGGCCGAAGCTGGATCAGTCGAAGGTGGCGTCGACGCTGACGCAGCCACTGGCTCGCAAATCAACGATGCCACGGTTGCAAAGGCAACGACCGCTCGAATACGTCGTCGAAAAGTCGCGCTCATGACTCACATCCCGTCTCTGAGTAACCGGTTATTTCGCCGGCACCACCTGTGGTTGAAAGAACGGGGCGGAAATGCGGTGATGCAAGTCGCACGCGGTCGAGTGCGCTCTCACGTATTGCAGTCGCGGTTGCGCCCTCGACAACCGCTGTATCCGAGATGTCACTCGGCCCGCCCGAGCGAAGTGGCACGTCGCAATTCGCGACGCTCCAGATCTTGTTGGCCCACCGCATTTCGGCAACGTTCAACTGTTGTGATCGACACGTCGCGGCGTCACATTCAAGAATCCAGCGTTGGATTGCATCTCCACGCACCGGAGCATTCGCTTCGGTTCCGACGATGAACTCTGCCGCCCAACCATTGGATCGAAAGTCGCTCGGATCGGCACTCGGATCAAAACCGACCACGGCCTGTACCCCGTCTCCGACGGGGTCGGCGAGCACTGCGGCAACGACACGTTTTGTAACCGGATCCAGCCAGCGACAGTTCGTACACGAAACTTCTCTGCCACGGGCCGCGACGCTCCAAACAAGGTCCCGGGGTCCGACGGCATCGGATACCCACGTCGCCGACCGCACGGTCAGGACTCCGTCAGAATCCGTTGCAAACTGACCAACCGCCGGAGCCGCGGAGTCCGGGGCCGCCTCCGCCGGTAACTCTGGTCGTGGTACCTCGCTGCCGGACGCGGACGCAGGCGACACAACCGACGTCGTGGATGCAGCTGGCGAACTCGGCAGAGACGCATTCGGCATTGCCTTCGACAAGTGGTGGTACGCACGTTTCGCAAAGTCGCGCCAACCCGTCGGATTGGGATGGACGGCACCGAACGAGTTAGCGACCAGCCCCCAGAGAGCGATATCCATGTCGTCGCCCTGCAGTGCCGCGGCTCCGCGCATGTCGTGCACCCAGTTTGTGGTCGCGCAAAGTCCGTGCGGTGTCCATGCATCGAACGTGTCAAAGTTGGCTGCTTCGTTGGCAGCGGTGTCGAAACGCACGAGATCCCAACCGAGGTCTGCTGCGGTTCGCCGCTGTGTTTCGCGGAGGGGCAACATGATCTTCTCGGCCACAAATTGCCAATCGCTTGCATCGCTATTTGCGAGCAGTCCATTGTTCATGCGACCTACGGGATCAGACGGAGTCCCCTCACCCTCGTCACCACAGAAGGCGTTCGTACCCGTTGCAGGGTCGATGACATCGGATTGGATGAGATTCGGATAGGCATTCAGGAGTTTCTTCCCGATCACAATGTTTGCAAATGCTGCCTTTTCATTGAGTAACGCATTCAAATTGGTGTAGGCAGTCGTCAATCCATTTCCGTACGTCGCATAGCGCCCGGCATTTTCAATGTACGTCCTCTCTGTGTCGTTTTCGTCACAATCCTGGATACCCGGCATGACGCAAGCCTTGATGATTGCTCCCAGTCCGAGGCGTCGTTCGACCGGATTTGCTTCGTTCCATCCACCGACGTCATTTCCACCAATTGAGATGTAGATCGCATCAATCTTCTTTTGCTGGCCGTTTCCCCACGGGAGCGAGTTCACCCACGCAACCGCGTCATCGAATTGTGGGTTGTTCAATTGACGGCGATCGGACGCGGAATCCATGATTCTGGCGTCATTTTCATCAACGGTCGCGTCGTACGGCTCGGCTGCAAGGTGTTCAGTCTGCGCTCCGGTACAGGCAAAATGCTTCCAGTAGATATTGAGATCCGGGTTTTGGCGTTGTAACTCCATTGCGGCCTGCACGAATGCGGCCTTGCTCGACCGATGACACAGCTCTGCTCCCTCACTCGTGTGATTCGTGAGATTCCACCACCGTGTCGTATCAGGGTCGCCCGTCGGCACCGCGGGGTCGCCCTCGCCCGACCCATACGAATCGCCGAGACCAACGAGAACCACATCCGGGACTCCGCTCGCGGCTCGCGTCTCATCTTTCTGGTCGAACGGAACGTCAATCGCTGAGTTCTTGACGCGCGAGGCATCGTCGTCGGACTCTTGTTGAGAGCCGCAAGCGACCAAGGTGAGGAGCGTTCCAAAACCGAGGAACAGGGCTGTCTTACGTGTCCTCATTCTCATCAGCCCTTCTCCTTGCACGCTTCGAGTACCGCGGCATCGATGATTTCCTGCGCGGCAACAAACTCGGTGTCCTGGCTAAGTGCCGTCAACAGGCTGTCAAGCGCATCAGGTTCGGCGTTCCGTGCCACCGCATCAGCAAGTTGTGACATGGCCTCGCTGGAACGTGCCAATGCATTGGCGAGTTCGCCACGGGACGCCTTCGCGATCGTTGCCATTGCATCAGCACGGGTCTTTAACGAGGCAGCGAGGCTCTGGTTCGACGCTGGTTCTTCAGCAGACCCAGGCAAAGTTTCCGTGGCGAGCGAGCAAAGTTCGACATCACCGTCGGGTGTCGTTGCGACCGGCACCGTGCTCAAGGCCGTCGATACATCACTCGCGTCCGACTCTTTCGGCGAACCGGATTCTCCGCCGCACGAAACGCAACTGACCACAAGAAGAAGCGCTGCTGCGAGTCGGCCCACTGTTCCCCCAACGATTGTTCGTGTAGACCCAACACAACATAATCCGGCAGTTCGCGGATGTTTCATCGCCCTTGAGTAGCCCTTTTTACATACACATTGTCTACTTTCGCAGATATCCACATCTTGTGAACGTGTGAAACCTACCGTCCCCAATGCAGGAACATCCTGCAGAAATGGGGTTGATACCTATGTACGTCATCGGACAACTGGTCCTCCTGTCAGCAGTCCTCACCGCGGTTCTCGCGGTGATCGACTCTGTTCTCGGAGTCATCAAGCCAGTCGGCACCGTGAAGAACCTCCCGATCATCGGGGCCCACTGGGGTCTCGGGATCTCGATTCTCATGGTCTGGTGGATCGACACATGGCCGGCCGCCGGCTGGGGACTCGTCATGAAGGAAGACTGGATGAACATCGTCGCCAACGGTGCGATCGTTTACGCAGCCATCCCATTGCGTGACGCAATCATGAACATGGTGAACAAAGGCCTCCGCGCCTAATCACCAGAACCGACAAGTAAAGGGCCCGCTGGATGCGTCCGGCGGGCCCTTTCTTTTTGTCCCCTAATCTGACGAAAGAATTGAGAGCGGGGGCACATGGGACAGAAGAAGAACTTCAAGGGCGTCATCGGCCGCACGTTTGAGGAGTCGAAGTTCTCGTGGGAACCGCTCAACGAACCACCGGCGGGAACACCCAACATTCTCATCGTCCTTCTCGACGACGTCGGCTACGCGCAGTTCGGTTGCTACGGCAGCGACATCGCGACGCCCACCTTCGATGCTCTCGCCGAAAACGGCCTTCGCTACGCGAACTACCACACGACGGCGCTGTGCTCGCCCACCCGCGCGTGTCTCATGACGGGTCGCAACCACCACTCGAACGGCATGGCCCGCGTCATCGAAATGACGTCAGGCTTTCCCGGATACGACGCGGAGATCCCCCACGAAAACGGCTTCATGGCCGAGATGCTCCAGGAACGTGGCTGGGCCACCTTCGCCCTCGGCAAGTGGCATCTCACTCCCCCGCACGAACGCAACATCGGAGGCCCGCGCACGCGCTGGCCACTCAGCAAGGGCTTCGACCGCTTCTATGGCTTCATGGCCGGCGAAACGGATCAGTACTACCCCGACCTCGTGCACGACAGCCATGCCGTCGACCCGCCGAAGACACCGGCCGAGGGTTACCACCTCACCGAAGACTTGGCCGACCGCGCGATCTCGTACCTGAAAGACCTGCGTGCGTACTCGCCGACGCAACCGTTCTTCATGTACTTCGCGCCCGGTGCCGCACATGCTCCGCACCAGGCGCCAAAGGAATTCATCGACTCCTACAAGGGCAAGTTCGACATGGGCTGGGACGAATGGCGCAACCGCGTGTTCGAACGCCAGGTCGCAAGCGGCCTATTGCCGAAGGGGACGCAGCTGTCGGAGCGGCCGACATGGGTTCCCGAATGGAGCACTCTCTCGGCCGACGAGAAGCGCCTCTATGCACGAATGATGGAGGTGTTTGCGGGCTTTCTCACCCACACCGACGCACAGGTGGGTCGTCTCATCAATTTCTTGAAGACACTCGACGAATTCGACAACACGATCGTGCTCGTCATGTCCGACAACGGTGCTTCCGCCGAGGGCGGGCCGAAGGGCAGCTACAACGAGAAGTACTTCTTCAACTTCGTACCCGAGAGCCTCGAAGAAAACTTGAAGCGCATCGATCTCCTCGGCACCGAGCACGCCAACAACCACTACCCCTGGGGCTGGGCATGGGCGGGCAACACGCCTCTCAAGAGGTTCAAGCGCGACACGCACGAAGGCGGCGTGTGCGA
>Ga0172373_10005132_pt1 | contig 18085 bp, 17 predicted proteins | sample Lak10m_2_FD_114546 | JGI IMG/M metagenome (GOLD analysis project Ga0172373, IMG submission 114546) | Freshwater microbial communities from Kabuno Bay, South-Kivu, Congo - kab_092012_10m | ecosystem: Environmental > Aquatic > Freshwater > Lake | place: Democratic Republic of the Congo...
CAAATATTACAAATAAAATCAGCTGTTTCATCAAGTGATTTAGTTCTCATAACTGAAAATCCTTTGTAATAATTTAATGAAAACATTGCAGAATAAAGCATTTTTGTATCAATTTTATTTTTATTTGCTTTCATCACTATTCCATTTACATCACCTTCAATCAAATAAATTATGTTATGGTTATGATTTGATATTCCATTCAATCTATATGATTGCTCTTCGTATCTTCCATCTTTTATGCTAGATGCTAAATCTGCTAATGTCTTTCTTTCTATTATTAAATATTCTTTTGGATTTAATTCATTACTGTTACATATTATTATATCTCCTATTGGCATTTGCTCAGTTATTAATTCATAATCAGTTGTTTGAGTTTTAGACATTTTATCTCTACATAAATTTATTAATGATGTTTCTCTAATATCAATTTTTAAAATTAATGACATTATAATAATTAATTATAAATATAAATATATATTTGTTATTAAATTGTTTTTATTTTAATAACAAATTTTAAAATAAATTTAAATACATATTTTTATCCCATATTTCCTCCATGAACTGCATGATAACCATACTTTTGTGTTTGAACTGTTCTATTTGGTATACAAAGTAATCCAAATTGAGTATTTGTTGCTCCTCTTAAATTTGGATTTGATGACATGAATACACCAATTGATGGTGCGAGTCCGGATTTTTTTAAGCCGCCACAATTTGGTCGATTAATTATTGATGCTTGATTTCTGGCCATTTTTGATCCTGACATATAAACCATTTTCTTATAATTTACCAAAATATTTTAATTTTATTTCAAATAAAAATTTAAATAAAAAAATCAAATAAAATAAAAAATTAATTTTCATTTTTATTTTCATCTAAATATTTCCAAATAAACCCACCTGATGTATTTTGTTTTTTATATAAAACTGACTTAATTCCTGTAACATTTGTTTCATTCATTGCTTCTACAATTGAACTATATTCTTTGACTAATTCTCCATCAATAGTATATTGTCCTATTTTTCTCTTGTATGTTTTTATTAATTCAGTTTTATGAGAATGAAAAGAATTTTCAGAAAAAGTACACCATTCTAAATTAGATACAGCATTATTAATTTTATTTCCATCAATGTGATTAACAAGTGGTTTATTCAATGGATTCTCTAAAAATGCAAATGCAACTAATCTATGGAGTGAATATTTTTCCTTATCAACTCTTAAATAAATATATCCACTGTGATGTGGTTTATAATTTTCCATAATAATTCCTTTTGAATTTTTAAATCTTCCCAAATTTGATACTTGATAATTTTCATAAATTTTTCCATTAATAATGACATTTCTCCATTCTTCATTTTCTAAATTTTCTTGTTCTTTTACAACCCATTTAAATCCATAAGATAATTTTTGAATTCCTCTTATAACACTACTAATACCAGTTCTCCTTGTGTGACAATCTTTCAAAAAATTATTATCAACCAACCATTTGCTAGCTTCTTCTAAAGAATTGAATAATTGTAATTTTTCATTTGTATCTTTATCAACACACCAAACTTTAATATTTTGATTAGTTGTTTGAATAACACCAGTTGAGCGATGAACATTATTTTCTTTTGCAGTAGTCCATTCCAAATTAGTATAAATATTATTAGAACGATTTTTATCTAAATGATTTACTTGTGGTTTATTTTCAGGATTATCAATAAATGCAATTGCAACCAATCGATGAATTCCAATACTTTTTCTATTAGTATTAGTATTATTTGGATAAATAGAAATATACAAATATCCACCTTTAGAATTAGTTTTTAATATTCTTCCAGTTTTTTTATTTCTAACTTTGCCTAAATTGCTAACTTCATACATTTTAAAATCATCACATAATTTCCATATTTCTTCTATTTCTTCTTCTACTTGTTTTATTTTTAATTCTTGATTTTCTATTTGATTTGTTTGTTTCATTTCAAATTTTTATCAATTTTATTTTTTTAATTATATTAATAAATAATCTTTAAATATAAAAATATAAATATAAAGACAATTTTATATATTATAATAAATAAAAAGAATTAATAAAATGGAACAAATACAACAATTAAATGATATAGAAACATATAATCCATACAATCCAATAAATATTGAGATTACATTAAATGAAGTTCAATGTATTCTATCAAAATATGGTGTTCCACAATTAGTAAACAATATGTCATTATATAGAAGGGCATTTATAGATAAAACATATACAATTCAAACACAAAATGAAATACAAATAAAAGCACAAATAGAAAATGTTGTTTTTGAAAAAATGGATGGATGTTTACCTTTAAGCACTAAATCAAATGAAAGATTAGAATTTTTAGGAGATGGAATATTAGAGTGTGTTACGAAATATTATTTATACAGAAGATTTAGACGTGAAAATGAAGGATTCATGACAATAAAAAAAATTGCAATAGTAAAAAATGAAACAATTGGAAAAATAGCACAAGAAATGGGATTAAATAAATGGTTAATAATATCAAAAAATGCAGAAAGTCAAGGAAAACGTCAAAATGTTAAAAAGTTAGGTTGTTTATTTGAAGCATTTATAGGTGCATTATTTTTAGATTTTAGTAAATTACAAATAAAAGATGAAGACCAATGGTTTGAAAATACATTTGTTACTGGACCAGGGTTTCAGATGGCACAAATATTTATAGAAAATATTTTTGAAACACATATTGACTGGACTGAATTAATACAAAGTGATGATAATTATAAGAAAATTTTACAATTAAAAATACAAAAAGAATTTAAATTAACACAACATTATCTAGAATTGGAATGTGATGATGAGGAAGGTTATAGAATGGGAGTATATTTATGTGTTGGTTATAATATACACCATTTAAATTTAGAAGATGCATTGGATATTGTAAATGATAATTTAACAAGTTTTTGTTTGATGAAAGAATATTTATCAAAAAATGATGGAAAATTATTTTTACTTTTAGGAGAAGGAATAAATAAAAATAAGAAAAAAGCAGAACAATTTGCTTGTGAAAATGCATTAAAAATATTAGAAGATTAAAAATATATTACAATATTTTTATTTATTATTGAACTTATAAATAATAAATAAAAAATTAATATATATAAAAATATATAATGAACACAATTTTAAATCAATTAAAAAATAAACCAATAAATACATCTCAAAATGAAATTGGATTTAAAGTAAATATAATGAAAAATAATGAAACATCAAATATCAATAAAAAAACAAATATAAAAATTATTAAAGAATTAACTGATGATGGTCAAAAAGCAATTGATTTTTTAAATAGAATAAATGAATACAAAATGAATAATATTGGTGTGAAACCAAAACAAAAAAAAAATATAAAACATGTTAAATTTGAAGAACCTAACATGGATGATGATCAAGAAAAAGAACAAATGGAAACAACATTATCAACAACAATAAAAAAAACTCCAACATCAAGAAGAACATACACACAAAAACAAACAAATTTATTAAATACAATAAATCAAATAAATACTGGATCAACATATACAGAAATTAATAATGATATTATTGTTGGTAATAAAACGTTAGGTGATAGAATACCAGAAAATCCTGAATTTACAGTGAAAATTCCTAATTACATAATGAATAATCGTGAAGATTTTGTGAATTTTATTAATGACATTCTTTTTAAAGAATACAAAGATATAATAACAGAAGATGATGAAGAAAATAAAATTACTTGTGAAAATTTAACAAGTGGAAGTTCCAAAGCTGGACTTATGATACATCAATTAATAATTCGTGATTATTTAAATCTTTACACTCCTTATAGAGGATTATTAATATTTCATGGTTTAGGTGCTGGTAAAACATGTGGTTCAATAGCAATTGCTGAAGGTATGAAAACTTTTAAAAAAGTAATTGTTATGTTGCCAGCATCTTTAGAAAGAAATTACATGGAAGAAATAAAAAAATGTGGTGATCCAATATTTAAAAAAAATCAATATTGGGAATGGATTTCAGTTGAAGAGCAATCGCAAGAATTAATAAATAATTTATCAGCAGTTTTATATTTAAGTCCAGAAGAAATAAGAAAAAAAGGAGGAGTATGGATTACTGATATAACAAAACCTTCAAATATTGGAGATTTAACAGAAGAAGATTTTAAATCATTGAATAAGCAGTTAGATTTAATGATTAGTAAAAAATATCAATTCATACGTTATAATGGTTTAAGAAAAGCAAAATTTAAAGAAATGACACAAGATTATACATTAAATATATTTGACAATAAAGTAGTTATTATTGATGAGGCACATAATTTAATAAGTCGTATTGTAAATAGAATATCTAAAGTAAAAAAAAGCAATTTATCATCAACAAGAACTAAAGAATTAGATGATGTATTAGCTTTAAGAATTTATCATATGTTAATGTCTGCAGAAAATTGTAAAATTGTATTATTATCTGGAACACCAATAATTAATTATCCAAATGAAATTGGAATACTTTTTAACATATTGAGAGGATATATTAAATCTTGGAAATTTACATTAAATCCATCAAGTGGAGAAAGTACAATAATAAATGAAAAAATTTTAAGAGAACAAGTATTTGGAGAAAATAAAATAGTGGATTATGTTCAATATTCGCCAAATTTAAAAGAATTAACAATAACAAGAAATCCTTTTGGATTTTCAAATGTAATTGAAAGAGGAAGATATTTGGGTGTAACTGATATACCTAACGAAGAAACTTCAACACAACAACGATCATTTCAAGAATTGAGTGATGATGAATTCAAAGAAAATATAATACGAATTTTAAATAAAAATAGAATTAAAGCAAATTTTATTTCAATGACATATAATTTAGCATTGCCTGATACATTAGATGAATTTATTTCAAATTTTATAAATACTGATGATCCAAATGATTCAGGCAAAGTAAAAAATATAAAAAAATTTCAGAGACGAATATTAGGTTTAACCTCATATTTTAGAAGTGCACAAGAAGAATTAATGCCTAGATATGATAAAAAAATTAATCGTAAAGTTGTTAGAATACCAATGAGTGACTATCAATTTAATATTTATTCAAAATATCGTAAAGAAGAAAGAGAACGTGAAAATGAAATTTCAAGAAATAAAGGTGGAAATGAAACAAGTGGTGCTAATTTATTTAAAATGCAGTCATCTACATATCGTATAATGTCACGTTTAAGTTGTAATATAGTTCTCCCAGATAGACCAAATCCAACAGATTTTTCGAAAAAAAAAACTAAAACTATTATAGAAGAAAATACAGAACAAAAAATACAAAATGAAGAAACAAAAGAAACAAAAGAAACAAAAGAAACAAATGATAATCAAGAAGAAAATGCAACAGTAACAAAAAAAATAAAAAAAGTAAAAAAAATAACTGTGATTGATGAAAATGACGATGATAAGTCAAATTTGAAGGAAACAAACATGGAAGAAAAAACAATGGAAAATAATCAAGATGGTGAAATTATGTCAGAAATAAAAAAAATTTTAAATGAAGATTATTCAAAAATAGATAATTTAAAAAAAGAAAAAATAATAAATACAATTGAAGATTTTGAAAATAATGTTATTAATAAAAAAAAAATGAATTTAACACCAGAAATTAAACAAAAATTATTATTAATTATTAAAAAATATATATATGAAATTAACAAAAATAGAACAGAATCATCTTTTATTGATTATTACAAAGAAACCATAAAAAAATCAAAAACAAAAACTTCAGAAACAAAAGAAACAACTGGTGGTGCAAATGATATTTATAAAAATGATTTTTTAAATTTATTTGGTGGAGTTAAAAATAACAATTTTGACGATTATGAAAATGAAAATGAAAATGATGATGAAGTTTATGATGATTCAACAATGTTTGATATGTCTGATATTGATGATGCAGATTTAATATTACCAACAGAAAATTCAGTTGAAGATGCAATAAATGAAATGACCAATGCAAATTATTCAAACAAAATTGAAGAATTTATAGAAAATTTAAAAAATAATCCAGAACCATTTTTAAAAATAGAAGAACAACCAAATGGTTTGAATGAGCCAAGATTTTTAATGAATTATTCTCCAAAATATGTTGAAATAATAAAAAATATAACAAATGAAAATCATATTGGATTACATTTATTATACAGTCAATTTAGAAATATGGAAGGTTTAGGAATATTTTCGTTAGCATTAGATGTTAATGGATTTAACAGATTTAAATTAATAAAAAATTCAGAAGGAGTTTTTGAAATAAGTCCTGAAACAATGAATTTAATTGATCCTGAAAATAATAAATTTTTATATGCTATGTATACGGGTGAAGAATCTTCAGAAGAACGTGAATTAATAAGAAATATATATAATGGCGATTGGAATGATGTACCACAAAATATAAAACAACAATTGTTAGAAAAATCAGAAAATAATAATTTTGGTCAAATAATAAAATTATTAATGATTACATCTGCTGGTGCTGAAGGTATTAACTTAAGAAATACTCGTTATGTACATATTATGGAACCATATTGGCATCCAGTTCGTGTAGAACAAGTAATTGGTCGTGCAAAACGTATTTGTTCTCATAAAAATTTACCTGAAGAATTGAGAACAGTTGAAGTATTTATATACATATGTTATGTTACAAAAAAACAATTGGATAGCAAATATGGAGGTGAAATATCTCGTCTTGATGATTCATTATCATCTGATGAAAAATTATTACAAATTTCTAATACAAAAGAAATTATTTCTGAAAAATTATTAAAAGCAATAAAAGAAACTTCAATAGATTGTGCTACTTATAGCAAAACAAATAGTAAAGAAGGATTAACATGCTTAACATTTGGCAGAAATAATCCAAACAATTTTACTTATGTTCCAAATTATCAAAATCAACCAGAAGATACAACATCAATGTTAAATGAAGTTGAAAAAATAAGTACAAGAAAAATATTAAAATTAAAGAATGGAAAAGAATTTCAAATAGATGTAGCAACAAATGAATTATATAATCCAGGTGAGTTTGAATCAATTGGAAAATTAGAAGAAACATATGATGCAAATGGAACAAAGAAAACTACAATAAAAATGTATAAAACAAATCGTTAAATTGTAAAAATATATATAATCAAAATGATATAAATTTTATTTTATTTTTTATTTTTTTATTTTTGTTTTTTTATAATTTAAATTTTTAAAATCATCTTCAAACAAATGATTTAAAATTAAAATACTTTTCTTACTTAAAACTAATTCAGTTGAATTATTTTCATTATATTCATTTGATGAATTAATTTTTTTCAAATTATTGTTTAATTTATGTAATATAATTTCAAATCCAATTTTATTTAAAATTAATTTTAAATCTTCTTCCAAATGTTCAAATCTTCCAAATTCATTCACACCACATTTTCCATTTTCATCTGTAACATATTGACTTTGAGACATAAAAAAATGTCCGTATTCAATATCACTTACATTAAATTTGTTTTGACAAATATACTCATCAAATTCTAGAATATTTGGTAAAATATTATTAATATGTTTCCATGCAGATAATGCACGATAATATGGATGTCTTATAAAACAAAATTTAAAATATGTATTCCATTTTTCTTCATTCATGTCACATTGTTGATTTATATAATTACTTGTTTTGCAATAAAATAAAAGTCCAATGCATTTATTAAAATATGAATTATCATATAAATTATTTCCTGTCAAAATTATTGGAAAATTGTTTTTGCAGCAAATAATATCATGATCTGGACGTCTATTTGCAATAATATGTAAATAACTAGTAAATCCATAATATTTTACTAATATTTTTGAAATGTATGAACCGGCTGTTTTAGGAATATGTATGAATATTGCTTTTTTTTCATGATTTATATACAGCATATAAAAAATATATTTATTATATTTTATATTTTTATTTTTATTAAATAAATGTAAAATAAAATATATAAATTAAAAATAAAATATATTTTACTTTATAAAATTAATGAATAATATGTTAAATAGTTTTTTAAATGAAAAAAATTTAAATATTTTGAGAGAAATATTATACAATGAATTGAATTTAAATTATGATACACAAAAAAACAATGAATTAAAATTACAAGTAAATATGATATTTAATAATAATATAAATTTTTTTATAAAAAATGCAAATATGAATAATAAATTACTAGAATTAAATAAAATATTTTTAAAACAAACAATTAAAGCAATAAATACATTAATTCCAAATATAAAACAAAATAACATAAAAAAAATTACTATTAATGAAGCAATAAATTTTCCACATAAAATAGAAGACATTCAAAATGCAAAAAGAGAATTATTTAATGATGAATTAAATTTAAAAATTACAGATTTTGAAAATTCTTATAAAAATAAAAAACCTGAAACAATTGATTTTTCTGATAAATATGAAAATAAAAAAATAATTAATATGGATGAATTGATGTCAGCTTTCATTTCTCAAAGAAATAATGATGTTCCTGAAATTATGTTGGATGTCAAAGAAAAAAATAAAAATGATGAAGATGATGAAAATAATAAAGATAATGAAAATACAAAAAATAATCAATTTATAGAAGGTAATAAAAAAAATAATAAAAAAGTTTTTTTTAATTTAAGTGAAGATGACGAAAATAACATGAATCAAAATATGAATATTATTATAAATGAAAAAAAAACATTATATGAAGAGCAAATATCAATACCATTACCTGAAAATGTACAACAATTGGAAATAAAAAAAACTGAAACAAAACAAAATGATTCAATTCAAACACAAACACAACCAAATGTTGTTCCTATAATTGAAATTATAAAAAAAATGAATGAAATGGATAAAAAGATTGATAGATTAATAAAAATTATTGAAGACAAAATTTTAAAATAAAATAATTTTTTATTAAAAAATATATATTTTATAAATAAATATATATTTTAAAAATATTGATTAATGTAATTCTTCATTGTAATAAATTTTTCTAAATTTTTCAACAAATTTATCGTTTAACTTGTGAGTTTTAAGATATTTTCCATTTATTTTTTTTTCAAGCATATTAATTATAAAAAATAATGAATACATACCACATTCCGTGTTTCCTTTTTGATGTTCTACAGGATAATTCTGATCAAATGTAAAATTAATAGAATTATTCATTTTTTTACCTTGTTGTATTACTTTATTGACAAATTTCATGATTCTTTTTGGTATTTTATTTCCAACACTGTCAAAAAAGTATATATATTTATTTTCAATATCAATAAATAAACTAATCCAATGTTCTCCACCCTTATTATGTGGATCTGTATTAAATATTACACCAATTTTATTAAATCCTTTTTTTATATGATTTTCAAGTTCAAAATGGCATAATTCTTCCCAAACACATTTTCCACTAATTTCATGTGTATCATAATCTATTGGAGATGGACCTAAAAAATCAAAGTTTTTATATTTTTTTTCATATTGATTCATAACTTTAATTATATCAATGCTTGATAGCCATTCATTAGGATTTTTTTTCCATTTGTCTGGAGATTTTGGTGCAAAAGAATTTAATAAATCATTTTTTAATTTTGGATTTTTTACCATTTGATTAATCCAACATGATTCTTTATTACAAATGTTAGAATAATAATCTTTTAATTTATTCCATATTTCTTTAGAATTATTTGTTTTTATTAAAGCATCAGGATGTCTTGCATTCCATATTTTTTTTAATTCTTGTAAATCATTATCGTCATAACAAGTAAAATGATTGATTGATTTTTTATTTGTTGGACTACAATTAATTTTTTTGAAATGTTTTTTTAATGTTTTATTTCCCCCAATTTTTTTTTTATTTTTAACTGATTTATTATTTAATTTATTATTTAATTTATTGTTATAATAATTAAAATACTTTTTTTTCTTTTTGGTAAATCTCATTATTATATATAAATAATAAATAATAAATAATAATTTCATAAAAAATTAATATTCATCATCTTCATCATTCTCATCATCATCTTCACCATATTCATTATCACTATTTATAATTTTATTATTATTGTCATATTTTTTTTCATATTCATCATAGTCATTATCATAGTTATTATTAATAATATTTGAATTAACATTATAACATTCTTCAATCATATTATTTAATTTTTCAGTTTTATAATTAGTTTCATGATTAGTAGTTTCATAATCTGTTTTATTAATTATAATTTTTTCAGATTCATATTTTTTATTTTCATCTATCATATTTTCTTTTTTGATTGAATTTAAATATATTAATGATTTATCTATAAAATGAATATATGAATTTTTAACATCATCAAATAAATTTTCTGGATATTTTCCATTTACTAAATTTTCAAATAATTGTAATAATTCGGTATGATTTTCTTTAATATTTTTATTTCTTTCAATTTCTAAATTTTTTTTAATTTTACTATTATTTATTTTCATTAATTGACTTTTGCTAATAAGACAATTCAATGTAATTTGATTAACAATATCTTCAGAATTACTAATGTAAGGATTCATATAATATTTTTTATTGAAATATATATTAATTTTAACGCAAAAATATATTTTTTATTTTTTATTTATTATATTTTATATTTTATTTTTTTATCTAGTTAGTGCTTTAAGTTGGCACCGTGTAGAATTGTTAAATAAAGAATATCCAATATAATCTTGATGTTTAAAAGATTTTTTACCAAATGTTTGATCCTTAAATAGTTTATCAAATGGTTGTTTGACTGGATAGCTATTTTTTATTTTATGTTCGTATAAATTACTTTTGCTAGAAGGAATATAAACTGATTGGTCACATTTTTGATGTGCATATACTTGATTTCTCAATAAAGATTCATTATTAACATTAGATGCATAACCAGACCAAGGAGCACCATCATTACCTGGATTAAATATATTTTGAGGAGTATATGTGGCACGTTGAATTAAAGGAACATCAATTTCTTTTCTGGGGTCAACAATTGGAAGTAATGAATATTTAGTTGATGCTGGTCTTACATCTAAATATGGTTGTAAAGGTTGAGATGGAATAATTCGTTCAAATGTTCGCATATTTGTAATTTTTTGACGATCTAATGTTGAATTATCTGTGTAAGAATGTATATTCATTTATTATAAAATATATATTATAAAAAAATAATATAAAGGTAAAATAATATTTTTAATGTCTGCAACTTTTTTATGAAAAATAAAATATAAAAATTACATATAATAAATGCCACTATCTAAAGATATACACCTGTTTCAGCATAAATTAGTAGATATAATACAAATAATTACAATATTTTTATATGTATTAATAGCGTTAGGATTATCAGCATTAGCACCAGAATATTTAATAGATCTACAAAAATTTTTAAAAATATACATAAGTTGTTTTTTAATATATAGATTCAATACATTTAGAAAAATAGAATTCGCAGATTTAGATAGAAAAATAGCATTTAATGCTGGTGTTTTATTAATAAGTTCAGATATAATCAATTATTTTGCAAAAAATTATTCACAACAAATTTTATATTTCAAAACATTTTTTCAATAAAATATATATATTTAAAAAATAATATATATTTTTATTTTTGTATTTTTTATTTTTTGTATTTTTTACTTTTGATTTTATACAAATATTTATTTTTATTATTTTTTTGTATTTTTTTATTTTTTCTAGTTTTAAATTTCTTCAAATATTTATTTTTATTTTTATTTATTTTTTGAATTTTTCTTGATTTAAATTTATTTATATATTTTCTGCGTTTCTTAATAGTTTTTCCTCCTAATAATGTAATTAATGTATAAGGTATTACAGAAAGCATACCTAATGCAACCAATGATGATGCTACTGATGTTTTAGGGTTTTCTTTTAAAAAATTTTTAACACCAGATGAGTTATTTATTTCATTTTGATATACATTATTTTTATATTGATTTTGATTATTGTTTGTTAATAATTCATAATTATACTTGAAGCTCAAAACATTTATAAAAGCTTTTTTATTTAAAATATCAAAATGAAAATGAACCAAAGCATGTCCAAATTTTTTATTATATTTATTTTCATTTTCCATCTCATTTAAAAATGCAAAATAAATTGAATGAAATTCTAATTTGTCATTTTCAATTATTATAAAATTATTAACATCTAATTTATAAAAATTATCATTAATGCCTATAAAAATATTAAGTGGATCATTTATTATTTTAAAAAAATAAATAGAAGGAAAAGATAATACCGTTTGATGCAATAATATACTAATATATCTTATAAAATCATTTATTTTATTAGAATATTTTTTATATAAATTTGTTTTATTTATTTCATCAATTAAAATTTCTTCAAAATATTTATATTTTTCTTCATCTGTCATATTTGAATTGTCTTTAGTATTTGGATATTTTATATAACATAAATCTTCCTTGAACCTTTTATCATTTAAATATCTTTTCCCTCTAAAAGCATCTTTTCCAGTTTGAATAGTCCAATCAGGTTCATATTTAGAAATATTTGCATTAATAAAGTCATCAAAACTAATTCCTTCTTTTAGAGGAATTTTACTAATATTATCATCATTGTTTGCAGATTCAACAAATTCTAATAATTTTTTTCTATTTTCATCATTATTATAATCCAAAGTATAAAAATACTCATATTTTTTAATTAATTGATTTTCATATTCAGGATCTTTAATATTTGATATGTAAATAATTTTATTATCAGGTTTATATATTTCAATTTTAGCATTATTATTAATGTCAAAAAAATCATCAAATTCTGTCAATTCTTTATTGTTATTAATTTGAGAATATGTTTGTGGCAATTGATGTGTTAAATTATATTTGTTGTCATTTTTTTCTTCATAATTGACATTATTTTCTACATAATAATCGTTATTATTATCTATATAATCATCATCATTTTCTTCTTCTGGCATTACTATATATAATCATTACATAATTATAAAATAAAAATAAAAATAAAAATATAAAAATAAAAATATAAAAAATAAAAATAAAAATATAAAAAATAAAAATAAAAATAAAAATAAAAATATAAAAAATAAAAATAAAAATATAAAAAATAAAAATAAAAAATAAAAAATAAAAAATTGAAAAAAATTAAAACATTTAATAAACTAATAATTTAAAAATAAATATAAAGAATTAATATAAATGATAATTCCAATTAAATGTTTTACTTGTGGTACTGTTATTGCTGATAAATATCAATTATATCTTGATGAAGTTAGATTAAGAAAAATGAGGTCATCTAAATATAATAATTATGATAGAAATAATGTTGAATATTTTACAAAAGAAAATTCTGAAAAAACAATTGAAGGACAAGTATTAGATGAATTAGGATTGAAAAAATACTGTTGTCGTCGTCATATGCTAACACATGTTGACATTGAATAATTTTTATAATATATTTTTTTATTAAATTATATTATAATATAACACAATGAGAAAAAGAATAAAAAAAAGTAAAAGAACAAAAACAAGAAAAAATAAAACATATACAAATAATAAAACATACAGAAATAATAAAACAAATAAAAATAATAAATATAAAAAATATTATCAAATGAAAGGATGCAGTTCAAATAGTTGCACTTGTAATAAATGTAGAATTCAACGAAGAATAAAATCAATAAAAAAAAGAGGAGGAAGTAATCCAATTGGTGCTTATCCAATAAAAGGTGGATCATGTTTTGGACCTTTAATTGGAGAACCATACAACATTTCAAGCAATACAAGTGGAAACTATTATAATTTACCATCTCCAAATGCTTATAGTATTGATAGAAATATGATTTTAAGAGGAGGTTCTGGATTGTCTAGTTTTATACCAGATAATTTATTGAATGTTGGAAGAATGATCGAATATGAAGGACAAAGCATATATAATGGATTAGCTGGTGTTAAACCTCCAACAAATCCTTTACCATATAAAGATCAAGGAGTTAATTTTAGATAAAAAGATGCGTTCATTAAAAATTAAGAATAATTTTTAAATGTTTTTTATAAAATATATTATTTTTTACATATTTAATTTTAAATATTTGAAATATATTTTCTTTGTATAATTTATAAATACAAATGGCATTTCCAACAAAATTAAAACAATTATGCACTCCTTCTTACGTTTATTTTGTGTTATCTTTCATTGGATTAGTTTTTACAGCAATACAAAATATGGGAAATAATCGCACATATAATTTAGGATCATTTAGTTGTCCTGTATCAAATTGTATATTTATTTTTATTATGAAAATAGTAGTTATTTTATTTTGGACATGGGTATTGAATTTAATGTGTAAAGATGGCCATTCAGAAATTGCATGGTTCTTAGTTTTATTACCATTTGTTGTATTTTTAATGATTATTTTAACAGCCTCTGCATATATAAAAAAAAACCAAAAAGAAAAAAAAGAAAAAAATGTTGAACCTTTAATACTTTAAATTTGTTAATTTATAAATTTATAATTTATTTTATTAAAATATATATTTTTATAAAAAAATATATTTTATTTTTTATTTTTTTATTTTTATTTTTTAATTATCCTAACGTGCATTAAATTAAACAATTTAAATTTTAATATTGCATTATCAAAAAATGATGGGACAAATTTGCAAATTTTAAATGAAATTGATGGGAAATTATAAACTGAAAAAACACCATTTGTACTACGTTCAGTAAGATATAAATTATTTGATTTTGAAATTTCTTTAACTTTTTCATGATTGTCACATTTAATACACTCAATTTTATCTAATTTTTGATTACAAACATAATATCTATAATATAAATTATTTGAATTATTTTTATTTTTTCTATTTTCATCAGCAAAAAAAAATTCTATTGGAAAATCCATTTAATAAATATATAACATTTATTTTTAAATAAAAAAAAATATAATTATATATAAATCTTAAATATATTCAAAATATATATTATAATGAATGTAATAAAAATAAAAAATGGAATTCGTTATGAACAAAATGGATGGATTTATATTTCAATAAAAGGTTCACCAATTGAACGTGGATATGCTTATGGGAAATTAGTAAAAGATGATATGATTAATGTTAAAAGAATTGTTGAATTTGTAATTTATAATGATTTTGGTATTAATTGGAAATTTTTTATTGATGCAACTGAAAAATATTTTTCACCAAAAATTAAAAAACATTTTCGCGAATTTTATGATGAAATGTCTGGATTTGCAAAAGGTGCGAATATGTCTATACATGAAGTTATTGCATGGAATAATTATTTTACCCTAACTGAAGGATGGTGGGCTAATATGCCCGATAAAGAAAAAAAAATAATTTATGGTGAAATACCAACAACTTCATCATCAAGTTCATCAAGAGAAGGAGGAGGGTCACAAGAACGTTGCACCGCTTTTATTGCTGTTGGTGATTGGACTCATGATGGAAAAATTGTAGTAGCACATAATAATTTTTCAAATTTTATTGATGGACAATTGGCAAAATATGTTATTGATATTAAACCTACAAATGGAAATAGAATTTTGATGAATGGATTTCCAGGATGGATATGGTCTGGGACCGATTTTTTTATTACATCTGCTGGAATAATTGGAACAGAAACAACAATTGGTGGATTTATTGCATATAAAAATAATATTCCAATTTCTTGTCGAATAAGACAAGCAATGCAATATGGTAATGATTTAGATGATTATGAAAAAATTCTATTAAAAGGTAATTCTGGTGATTATGCAAATTCATGGTTATTTGGGGATACTAATACAAATGAAATTATGCGCATTGAATTAGGGTTGCGATTTCATAATACTGAACGAACAAGTAATGGTTATTTTATTGGTTTTAACGCACCTTATGATCCAAGAATAAGAAATTTAGAATGTGTTCATACTGGATTTGATGATATTAGAAGACATCAAGGCTCTAGAAGAGTTCGTCTTGAAGATTTAATGGATGAACATAAGGGAAAAATAAATTTATCAATTGCAAAAGAAATATTAGCAGATCATTATGATGTTTATTTAAAAACTGAAAATCCATGTTCTAGAACATGTTGTGCACATTATGAAATGGATGCTAGAGAATACATGTCAGATCAATCAAGACCCAAACCATTTCAACCAAGAGGTGCAGTTGATGGAAATGTATGTGATACAAATCAAGCAAAAAAAATGTCTTTTGAATTGAGATGGGGTAATTCGTGTGGAATTCCTTTTGATAAGGATAAATTTTGCAAAGAACACAGAGAATGGGAATATTTAAAAGAATATTTGGAAGATAGACCAACACAAGATTGGACTATTTTTTCTGTTTATGATGGTAAAATTAAAAATAAAACAAATAAAAATAAAACAAATAAAATTAAAACAAATAAAATTAAAACAAATAAAAAAACAAAAACTTTAAAAAATAAAAATAAATAAAATAAAATAAAAAAATAAATAAAATAAAAATAAATAAAAAACAAAAACTTTAAATAATAAAATGAATGATGGTGAATTATTTAAAATATATATAAATTATTTTATATATATTAACATAAATTTTACAAAATAATTGCAATGAAATATTAAAAAATTAAACAACTGGGAATGATGGTTGCATAGCAATTCCGCAAATTCCTGGATCATTTTGTGAATCACTTCTTCCTATTTTTACATATCCTTTATCACCCCATGAAGTTCCCCATGAATTCTTTACTAACCAATAATCGTCACCATTTTCTGTTCCATATCCTACAACTAATACACCATGATTTAATTTAGTACCACATTTATCACTAGTTAATACACCACTTGAATAAGATTGAAAATAAAATGAATCTGCTTCAATTGCAACTGAAACAGGTTGTTTTGAAACTGCTGATTTCAATGACAATTGATCATTTGGTTTTACATCATAACATGCATTCATAGAAACTAGTGTTTCACATTTTTTACATTTGTCTTCATCAATTGCTATGTATGGATATGAATCTTCAGAACATTGACCATTTTCAATAACATATTTAAATGCCCCTTCCATTTGACCTCCATTACAACCATGAGAACCATATTTAATTCCTTTTGCACAATCTACTAATTGTTGTTCTGATAAATCTAATAATTGTCCTTTTGTCACAGCCCATGAACCTTCAATTGCACCTGTTGATGAAAAAGTCCAACAAGAACCACATTGACCTTGATCTTTCACTGAACTTACTGCTCCTTTTTGTCTCCAATCAATTTCTGCAGGAAGAAGAACATTTGGTGAAAAAGTATATGTATCGCAACCATAACTTTGATAATCATTTAAACCATTTGCATAATAATAAATAAATTCTTCACGTGTTAAATCAGTAAATTGATTAATTCCTAAAGTAAATGTTTTATTTTGTTGATTATTATGATTATAAATTTCAATAACATTTTCTTTAAAAATTTCAAATCTATTTTTTAATTCTTCTAAATTATTATAACCTTTTCCAAATTTAAATTGAAATTCTCTAAAATCAATCCAATGCTTATCAGTTATAGAACTTGCAAGTGATAATCCAATTAACGAAATTAAATTAAAAATCATTTATTATATTATGCAATTAAAAAATCTTTAAATTGAAAAATAAATATAATAAAAATTTATAAAATAAAAATATAATTTTTTTTAACCCCCATTTGAAACTGAAAATTTGACTTTGGACATTTTTAGCAAAATACTTACGCTAAAATAAAAATATATATGACACCATTTTAAATAACATTTTATTATTTTAATAAATAAATTTGTTACCATAATTTAGCAAAATACTTACGCTAATACTTACATATTTTTTATAAAAAATAAGACCATTTCAGTAAGAAAATATTGTAATTAATATTAAAAATTGAGACTGTGTTGGTAAGCGTAAGTATTTTGCTAAAAATGTCCAAACTTAAATTTTCAGTTTCAAATGGGGGTTAAAAAAAATAATCCACTTTTCACTTTGCTGGG
>Ga0172373_10005135_pt1 | contig 18079 bp, 19 predicted proteins | sample Lak10m_2_FD_114546 | JGI IMG/M metagenome (GOLD analysis project Ga0172373, IMG submission 114546) | Freshwater microbial communities from Kabuno Bay, South-Kivu, Congo - kab_092012_10m | ecosystem: Environmental > Aquatic > Freshwater > Lake | place: Democratic Republic of the Congo...
AAAAAAAAAAAAAAAAAAAAAAAAAAAAAAAAAAAAAAAAAAAAAAAAAAAAAAAAAAAAAAAAAAAAAAATAAAAAGGAAAACGAATTAAAAGAAAAAAAAAATATAAAAAAAAGTACAAAAAAATAAAAAAAAAATAGGTATCAGAAATTAGTTCAAAAAAAACTATAAAAATTTAAATAGTTATCGTTAAAATCTAATTTATTTAAAATATCTAAATTAGATCAATTAAAAATATTTAATTTGAAAAAAAAAAAAAGAATTAAAAAATTAAAATAATTATAAAAATTGAGTTTAAAAAACAAAAATTAACAGTTCTTAATTACTTAGTAATACTGTAAAAAATAAATACTTCAAATTATTAAATGATCATAAATAATAAAAAATGATTCAATATTATAAAAAAAAATTTCGTTAAATTCTAATAAAATTATTAAATAACTCATATCAATAATTTACGTCGTGTGGTGTTAAAAAAATTGGTGGCAAGAATCACATTATTTTCAAAGCGTATCAGCCTCCAAAAAAAAAAACTATAAAATGAACAGATGAAATAATTAAATGCAAATATTCGGCTAAAAAAAACATCATGAGCATGGGCCCACTGTATTCAACAGCATAACCAGCAACAACTTCTGATTCAGTTTCGGCGTGATCAAAAGGAGTACGTTTCGATTCTAATAACAGAACCACTACAAAAGCTGAAGCAGCGGGACTATATAAAAAAAAAAATCAACAAATATTTTGAACATTAACGAAATCGTGAAAATTTGCAGATTGAGAACTAAAAACTAAAAGAGAGTAAAGTATTGTTATAAAAATATCTAACGATATTACATGAATCAAAGCTCTAACAGTTCCTATTATAGCATATCGTGATTGACTAATAAGACCTACTAAAACAAAAAATATATTACTAAATAAGACTATTATTAAATGATATAAAATTAAAGAATCGACGTTTTCAAAAATAAATAACGAAGGTCCTCAAATGAAATTTTGTGAAAACATTAATTGAGTTGCATATAATAAAGCTAAAAAAAGAGGAGCTAGTGCCGTGCTAGGTCTAGGTATTAAAAAAATTTCTTTTGTTAATAATTTAACTAAATCTAAAGCGATTTGAAAAGCCCCATTACGTCCCATTACGGCTGGTCCCATACGACGTTGCGCGTAGGCTAAAAATTTTCGTTCAACTAATACAACGAATAATGCCAATAAAACAGAAAAAAGAGAAAAAATTAATGCCATTTCACTCAAAATATTAAAACATTAAAATAAAAAAATAAAAAAAACTAAAAATGAAAAAATTTAAAATGAAAAAAAAAATAGTAATAAATAAAGTATTTGAGACGTTATTAAATTCGAAAATAAATAATTTATGCATAGGTCATATTATTAAATCTAAATAAAATTTAATAACTTTATCGAAAACTAAACGTTCATTAAATAAATATGAAGAATATATTAAAAATTTTTTAATTCAATTATCTGCGAGTTTTTTTTGTAAAAAATCAATTAAAAAACCTTCTTGCCAAATTAAATCATTTAATAAATAATAATTAAATATGAAATAACTTTTAAATAAAAAATTGTTTATTAAATTAGTTTTAATTTTTTTTATGTTAAATCAAAAAGTGTTATTAAAAAAAAAAATATTCATGGGTAAGAAGAAGGACTTGAACCTACAACCTTTGGAGCCACAATCCACTGTTCTACCAATTGAACTATACTTACCGTTTATTTTTTTTAAAATTAATATTATAATTTTTATTATTAAAAACTAAATTATAATAATTTTTATTAATATTGGAGAAATTTACAAATTTAGAAATAGTATTTTTCATAATATTAATATTTTTTTTATATAATTTTAAGCATTTACGAATAAAAGTTTGAAAAAATTGAAAAATGTAATGATCAATTAAATCTAAATGATGTACAAATCAAGCCATATATAAATAAATATATTGATATGAAAATTTAACTCAAGGATTACCTACATAACCTCCTTCAGGTTCATAATAATAACGACCGCAGGGTAACATACTAGCGCTGCAATATAAAGACATCATAAAAATTATAAAAGCAAAAGTTTGTAATAAAGAATTTTGCATAGGAATGGTAGGTACGTGTTTATTATAAACATTATATCAATTATATATAATGGGTAAAAAAGCTAATAAAATGAAAAATAAACCCATTCACATTAAACCTTCGTAATGAGTTGGAGAAATAACTAATAAACCCATCAAAGGTCTAAAATATCAGTGAGGGGCTACTCCATAAAATCTAATTTCGTCTAATTCGGCGATATTTCATCGTTCGAAAAAAAAATAATTAACTGTGGACGGATTGAAATGATGTAATCAAAAATAAATAAAAACAAACATAGTTCAGTATCAAGCATCTTGAATTTCTTTTAAAAAAGCATCGTAAAATCAAGAAATATAAGATCCTGATTTATCTTCATAAACAGCTTCACCGCTATCAGAATCTCAAGATTCGTGACAAAATAAAACATGTAATTGAATTAAATATAAATAATATCATGGAGTAAAATAATGTAAAACCATTAAACGAGTCATTTGATCAATATTTAAATGTTTATTGGTAAAAATAATGTAATATGTTTTATAAATATTGTTAAAAACAGATCAATAAATATTAGCGATAATAGTTAATGTTAAATCACTTAAGTGAGTGGCGCTTAAAGAAATACCTAAAGCAACGATATAATGAAATCAGAAAAATGCGTATCCTCCTAAAATTCATCCGTCAGATTCAGCACTAATGTAATTTTTTAAATAAATTTTTTTTAAAATATGCATATAAGATAAAACAAAAATAGTATCTACTCCTCTAACGTGCATATAAAAAACTTCGGCTCCGAAACGTGTATCATTAAACATTTCTTCACGTAATTCGATAACTAAACCAGGTTCAGGAATGTAATATCATCCTAAAAAAAATCCTGATACTAATTGTAATGAAATAGAAATTAAAAGCATAAATCCGATAATTGAAGTAACACTTGAAAATGGTAAAACTAATCTATTTACAAAAAAATTTAAATAAGAAAAAAAAACTCCCGATAGTGAAACTAAATTTCATCCTCAGCTAGTTACGGCGTCAACACCTTGAAAAATGGGATGGTAACCTCATTGAACTCGACGAAAATATCTACCTTCAAACACATTTTAATATTGTCAATAAAGAGCGTGTCTTTCGTAATCAACAATTAAACTTAATAAAAAAATAAAAAAAAAGAAAATTAATAATATGAAATCGTATAATCCCGCAAAAACAACTCCTGAAACATAAGGGAACAAGAAAATTAGTTCTATATCATATAATAAAAAAAAAACACAAATCAATAAAAATTGAATCGGTAATCTAATTGGTTTTTGGGTTTGTGGTCTAAAACCGCATTCATAAAAGTCACGTCGTGAAATTTTTAAAAAACCAAATCTTTTTAAAAGATCTCTAAATGAAAAACAATTTATAACATTGTAAACTATTACACCTAATATTAAAACAGAAAAATAATTAAAAAATACTTCAAAATCTCCCAAACAGGTAAAAATTTCTTTAAAAAAAAATGAAAATAATAAAATTAAAAGATAAAAGAAATAAAAATTAAAAGAAAAATAATTTTATATAAATATTTTTGTCAAAAAAAAAAGTAGAATACGATGTTTTGATAAGAATTGTAACTGAAGAGCATTTTTATTACTTGTCAAATTTTTTTGAAGTAAAAAGTTATAAACATATCTAAAATTTATATAAATTTTTATCTATAAGAACTAATTTTTCCAGTTTTACGGTATATAATTTGACGAGAAAATCTAATACCTTTTCCAGTAAAAATATTTATGGGTTTAATATTATATAATTTATAACTAATTAAATTTAAATCATTAAAATTAATTCCGAAGATTAAAATCGATGTTTTTGATAAAAATTTTACTGTTATAAAAAAAGAGTAAATATAGTATAAATGCGAATACCCAAATTGTAAAGCTATAGTATTACGTAAATTTTTATAAATGTAATAACCCTTTCCTTTAAATTTAATTTTAGTAAAAAAAAGTTTCGAAAAACTATAAAAAATAATTTTAAAAAACTTAATAAATAACGAGTAAAAATTATTATTAAATAAAAATTTAAAATTTAAATTATTAGTTTGATAATCATATTTTAAAAATAATGATGTTTTAACAATAGGTAAAATAAAAAAATATGTTAAATTATAAATATAAAAATAAATATAATTTGGTAAAAAATTTTTTTGAATAATAATGAAATTTCAATTAAAAGGGATAAATAAATTTATAGTTATAAATTTTTGATTAAAATTTTTGTTAATAATAAGAGAATTGTTTTTAATTTTATTTTTAAAATAAATTTTAGAATTTTTTTGAAAATTATATTTTATTTTATTTCTTGAACCATACCACTTCAAAATAAAAAAATTATTATAAATTATAAAATTATGATATAGTTCGTAAAGAACTCATAAGACTTTTTTTATAATTTTTAAAAACATAGTTATGAGAAAAAATTTTAGATTTTCATGCAAAGCTTTTTTCATGATTAATTAATAAATTTTCAAATGTTTTTACTAATCTATCATTAAATTTTTGACTTTGATAAAATTTAATATCTTTAACTATTCATCGCATTGAGAGTTTAATTCGTTTATATGGGGCAACGTATTTTCAGATAAAAGTATATTTACCCGATTTTCCTCGTGAATATTTACGAATATTTTTATCAACACTATAAATAAAATAGCTAAAAATGGGCGAAACTTTGGATAACAATGAATAAAAAAAGTTTTTTACAAAAAAACTTAAATCTGACGATTTATTAATATTATTAAAATTATTGGAATAATTAGAATTTAAAGATGTTTTTAAAAACATGTTAGACGATTTAAAATTAGATGAGAAACTATTAAAAGAAAAAGAATTAGTTATGGTAAAAAATTTAACTCAAGAAAAAATATTATCATTTATTTTTAATTTATAATTTTTAATGGAATTAAAAAAAATTCTAAAAGAGGTAGATAAAATTTTTATAATTTTATTTTTTTTACCTTCTTTCATTAAAAAATTTGAAAATTTTAAAAATGGTAATTCAAAATTTTTTGTTTTTAAAGAATGGCTTTTTTTAAAACAAATAGGTACATCGATCATGTTAGATAAAAAAAAATTTATAAATGAGGAATTTTTTAAAAACATAAAATTATAAATAAAACTATAATCTTTATTATTTGATTGTAAAAAAGTAGGGAAATTTTTTGTCAAATCACTATCATTATTTTTTAAGAGAGTATTGGAATTATAATTTAAATTACTAATAGTTTTAAAATAATAAAATTTATTAAAAATAAAATTATCGTACATAAAAAAATAATTTAAATTATTATAATTACTATTGGGTAAAAAAGTTAATAAAGAGAAATTAATAGTTTGGGATTGATTTTTATTTAAAATTAAAAAACGTTGATAAGAGTTTTTATTCATCAAAAAACTAATTTTATTAAAAATGTTAATAAAATTTTAATCTATGCGATATTATTTTAAAACTTATAATAAAAATTTTTATTTAAATTTAATAAAAAATAAGAGAAGAATAATTTAAACCGAATAAGCTTGTGATTAGTTTTAAATAAATAATTAGAATAAGCGTTAAATTCTTTTTTATAATTTATTAATTGTTTTTTTTTTTTATTAATAGGTTTATATGAATACAAATTTAAAATAAGTCAATTCTGATATCGTAATATTCATAATTTTGAAAAATAAATATTTTTAAGTTGGTTTCTGATTTTATATTTTTTATTTTGATTAAAAATTTTACTTTTATATTCAATTAATCTAAAATATTTTAAAGAAAAATTATCACTGATTTCGTTATAATTAAATTTATTATTTTTATATCAATATTTATTTATAAAAATATTTTTATTATGTAATAATCCAAATTTTACATAAATATAAATAAATTTGTTAATAAAAATATTTTGTTGTGTAATTAATGGAACAGTTTTATCATTAAATCAAAAGTTATATCAAAATAAATTTAATCCTCATCGATTAATTGACGGATTGCTCATATTTCCCAAATTTATTAATTTTTTTTAAATTATCTAAAGACTTATAAACCATTATTATCTAATTTAATTTAATTTAATTAGATATCAAATAAATTCTTATAACAAAATGAATAAAGTTGGTGATTATTTTTAGATAAACATAACGATAATGGCGACGAAAAATAATAAGAAGGCAAAACTTTCAACGAAAGCAAACCCTAAAGTAGTATAATTGAATAATACTTCTTCTAAATCAGGGGCATAAGAAATTCCTTTAATTAAAGAAGCGAAAATTAATCCAGTAGCGACGGCGCAACCCATTAAAGGCATGAAAACAAAACTTAAAGATAAAACTTTAGAAGCTTTAATAAATAACAAAACACATTAAAAAATAGAAATAAGGAAAAAAAAGTAGTCTTTCAACACTAATAAAAAATTTAAAATTCAAGAATTAGAATTAATCATTCAAAGAAATTCAACGGGAAATCTTCAATAACAAACAATAAAACTCATTAAAATTAATATATAAAGTAGAAAAAAAAAATAGTAAAATTGTTTTAATGAAGATATACAAAAAATGGTAAAGGTGTAGGTTACTTCTTGTGTAGCATAAACACGTCTTAGTAAAGTTATTCAATAAAGATATAGAAAAAAAATAGTAAAAAAAAAAAAAATATGAATCATTAAAAAAGCTCCGGCAAATGGTCCATCATTTTTAAATCAAAAAACTGTTGTAACTTTGTGGTAAGTAAAATAATCTCGTTTAGAGGGACCTCAACCTCATTTAAGAGGTTCGTGACTTAATTGAATATAATCAACGGCTCGATTTTTTCTATATCATAATGGATCTGTAAAATAACCAAAAAAAGCCATAATAAAATGAGTATATAATAAATAACCTATAAATAAATTTATTATAATTATAAAAAACATAAGTTTTTTTCAATTTAATCAACGAATATTTAATTGTAAAATATGAGCAATAAGTAATACAATAGTAAAAATACTAATGAATTTAAAAAAAAAAACACGTGTGTACCAATTTCATCAATTTAAAATAAAAGATACGCTATAAGTTAATTCGAAATAAAATGGAATTATTACAAATAATGCAGCTAAACCATATGACACTATGTAAGCTAAATCAATTAATCAAAAACTTTTATATCAGGCAAATCATACTCGTTTATCTCTACCAGTATAACTTCCAAAACGACTAGTTATTAAATTTTCAGCAATTCAAGCAAAAATAAAAATAAATAAAATTCAAGTTTGTACTAAACTTCATTCAATCGGTTCTCATAACGGCTCATCATCTGTAATGCAAGCATCGATAAAAAAAATTATAAAAATTCCTCTGACATAAAAAAAACCTTCACCAAATGTGCGTTTATAAATATCTAATAAATTAATTGAAATTTGTTTGAAATTAAAATTAATTTTAAATAAATTTAAAAAATAAGAAATAAAAGGAGAATTAAAACTATTAAAAGTTAAAAAATTAATAAAATTAAAAATATTGTTATTAAAAAATTGTTTGTTTTTTAAAAAATTTTTTGCTTGATTATTAATTAAAATTGTTTTAATATATGATTTTTTTGTTCTAAATTTTCAAAAATTGTTTTTATAAATGTAATTTCATAGTAGTTCATTTTTAATAAAAAAATTTTCTATTAAAGTAAAATTTTTAAAAAATGGTAAAAAAGATTTTAAAATGTTTTTTATTAATATTTTTTTGGTATTTAAAAAAAAAAATATCGTTGAAAAAAAAGTAGAAAAAAAATTATGCAATTAAACACAAAAAAATATTAACAACATTTAAGTTAAAATCTGAATAATTTTAATGTTTTTTACTTAAATTAAATTTAAAAAAATGAATAAAATAAAATTAAGAAAAAAAATACATAACTGAAGGCTAAATTTAATCTTTTACGTACAATGAATAAAATAGAAGCTGGCATAGAATAAAAATTTAAATTTTTAAAATGATTTTTAAATTTAGTTGTAAATTTACTATTGTTCAAATAATTATTAAGTATAATTATTTATTAAATTTAACTTTAAAGAGTAACAAACCCAACAACGACGCCCGATAATTTATATTTTAATGCTTCGTGATGAGTTATAATTCCATTTGTTGTGGATATTAAAAAAATTGATCTACCGGTGCGTTTAGCTAATATACGAAGAGCTGTATAACTAATATACACCTTTTTGGATGGTTTAGAAATAATTTTTAAATTAGTTCCTATTTTTTTAGTGTTGAAAAAATTTAAATTAATTAATATATAATTAATGTTATTTTTTCGTATCAATGAGTATTGATAAATTAAATTAATATTTTTAAAAATTTTTACTATATTTAAGTTTTTTTGAGAATATAAAATTTTAAAAGTTAAACTTTTTTGAAGTTTATGTATGTTAATTAAATTAGAAATTATAGATAAATTATAATAATTTGAGATATTTGGAAACACGGGATTCGAACCCATACTCATTAAACCCAAAATTTAATGCTTTACCGATTAAGCTAGTTTCCAATATTTAAAATTGTAGATAACATTAAATTTAGTAATTAACGATTAACATATCTTAGTTCGTGAATTGATTTTTTATTACTATATAAAAATCAATACGAATCGCCATAATTACTAATTTTTCAATTAAAGAAAAAAATTGAAGTGAATTTGTTTAAAATTTTATTAAAAAATATAAAAAAAAATTGCGTATTATTTAATAAAAAAATGTTTAAAAAAATGTATAATTGTTCAAATTTCATTAATTAAAAAAGAAAAAAAATAAGAATGGAAGAAAAAAACATTAATATTATAAAACTTAAAAATTTTAATCAACCTAATTTAGTTAAATAATCGTATCTATAACGAGGCAAACCACCTCTTACAAGAATTAAAAACGAAACACATAAACAAAATTTAATTGCAAAAAAGAAAGTCATGTTTTGGGGAAATTGGTAAAAATTTTTTGAATTGAAAATTGTTAACCCATTTTGAACAAAAGGATCAATAAAATTAAAAAGTTTAAAACATAAATCATAAAAAAAAAAACTTAAATTAAAAAAAAAATCAACAATTAGTAATTTTAAATCTCACAAATTAAAATAATAATTTTAATTATTATCAACTAGCGCGTTTAAAACCCGGTAAGTGACCGTTATTGGATTCAGTTCTAAAGTTAAATCTGGATAAACGGGTGTTTTTTACTGTTGATCAAATTCGTCCTGTAGTTATGCATCGATTTTTTTGTTGATTTAAAGAAGAGGCTCGGATTAATTTTGATTTATTATAAAAAGCAAAATATCTATTGTGTAAGGGTATGTTTGTATTTTTAATTAAACTTATTAAAATAATTCGTTTTAATTCATTTTTTAAAAAAAGTTTTCTTTTAAAATTATCTAACATTTTTCATCTATTTTCGCGAATCATTATCTATCTACATCTCCAAAAACAATATCTTGAGACCCTAAAACCGTTACTAAATCGGCAAAAAAATGACCTTGTACTAAACGCGGCATTACTTGCATGTGATGATAAGCGGGAGTACGTATTTTGCATCTATATGGAGCAGAGGAACCATCAGAAATTAATGAGACACCAAATTCTCCTTTTGGGGCTTCAACGGCTTTATAGACAAAACCTTTCGGTGTTTTAATTCCTTCGCTATAATGTTTAAAATGATTAATGAGTGTTTCCATAGATGTATATTTAGAATTATGATTTAATTTTTTAAATTTATGAGAGTATAAGAAATCAAAAAAATTAAAAAAATTTATTTTTTTAGATTTTTTGTTTATCATGTTTGAATTTTCATTAGTTAAATTTGTTAAATTAGTAAGAATTTGAAAAATAATATTTACACTTTCATACATTTCTCTAACTCTAATTAAAAATCTATCATAACTATCTCCACGTTTACCTAAATAACCTTGCATAGATAAAAATCAATAATGAGAATAAGTTTCAGATTTTAAAAATCTAATGTCTTTTTTTATTCCGGCACTTCTAATTATAGGACCCGTAACACCATAAGAAAAAGCATCAGTTATATTTAAACTTCCGATATTTACTAATCGTGATTTTCAAATCCTATTAGTAGCTAAAACTGTAAAAATTTCTGTTAATGATTTAAAACAGTCTCTAGCAAACAAAGAAACATCTAAAAAAAATTGGTAATTTAAACCGGTTCAATCGATATCATTTGGTCTATAGAATGCTGCGTGCATACGAGCTCCGGAAACTCGTTCATAAAATTCCATTATTCGTTCTCTTTCTTCAAAAGCTCAAAAAAGGGGAGCCATGTTACCAACATCTAAGGAGTGTGTCGATATAGCTAATAAATGGTTTAATATTCGAGTTAATTCATCAAATAAAACTCTAATTTGAACGTATAATGAAGTGTAAGAAACGGTTTTTAACAGTGATTCTATTGCAATACAAAAAGCGTGTTCTTGGGTCATCATAGACACGTAATCGAGTCTATCGAAATAAGGTAAAGATTTTAAATAATTTCTACTTTCCATTAATTTTTCCGTTCCTCGATGTAAAAAACCAACGTGAGGGTCGGCTCTTTCTACTAATTCACCGTTTAATTGGACAATTAATCGTAAAACACCGTGAGAAGCTGGATGTTGCGGTCCAAAATTTAGAATAAAACTTTTAATTTTTCTTTCTGAATAAGAATTTTGTAAAAAATTGGGTTGTCAAAAATTAAAAACATTCGATTTCAAATCTTAGTTTATTATCTTTAGATACTAAGAATTAATTAATGTATTTTCAATTATAAATATTTATAATTGAAAATTTATTATCTAAAATATTATAAATATTTAAATCGGATCATAAAAATGGTTCATAAATAATAAAAATGGATAAAGTAAAATAATCTACTTCTAAAAATTTAGCAACATCGTCAAAATTATTTTTGCTAAATAAAATTCATCGTGGAAGATTTGTACTTCTTTTTTTTTCATCAGTAAAAGAAAAAGAGGAGTTTTTTTTTTTATAAATGCTCTTTAATCTATTTTTTTTTTTTATCGATAAATTTAATAATCATTTAAAAACTATATAATATTTTAAATTTAAAATTAATTGTATAAAATCTCCAACAAATAATTGTTGCGCACTATTATTAGTCAAAAGTCCATTTACATATATTAAATTGTTGACAATTAAAAAATTAATTAAAGATGTTTCAGTAAATATTCTGCTACGAATTAAAATGTTGCTTAAAGTCATTTCTTTAATTAAAAAAGTTTTAAATTTTATAAATTTATGAAATTTTGATAAATATTTTGTCATTTTGTATTGATATTTAAAATTAATAGTCAAGCTTGTTTGTAAAGATTTACGAGCATTTCGTCATAGTTTCATGTAACCCGGTTTAAAACGAATTCTTTTTATATTAAAATCGGTTGTTTCGTTTTCAAAATTTTTTCAATATTTTAATTCAGAATGGTAATGAGATCAATTTCGAATAGAAAAATAATTTGTTTCATTAAGAAGCGTCAAATTATTTTTTAAATTAAAAAAAGGAGTTATCAAAGAATTAGATTTAGTCATTGATACATTAAAATTTATATTTAAATTTTTAAAATTTTTTGTATCATTAAAAAAATTTGAAAAATAATTATTAAATTTAGCATAACGTTTTAATATGAATTTAGATAACTCATTTCTATTTGGAAAAGAAAATAAAATTTTTTTAACATTATTAAAATTAGTTAAAGCACGTAAATAATTTGTTTGAAAATTATTTAAAAATAAAAAACCGTAATTATTGTTAAGGAAATTCATTTTATATTTGTTTTTAATAATTGGTTTTACTATAAATGTTTTAAAATTTTTTATGATTTTAAAAAAAAAATTATAATTAAAAAATGTTTTATTTTTTAAACTTATCAAATAAAAGGATTTATTAATAAAATTTTTAAAAAATTGGGGCTGTATAAATTTATAATTTTTTTTTAATTTAAAACGTTTTAAACCGAATTTAAATGCAAATTTGGTTTTATTCAAAGTTCTGATTAAATTTAATTTTTTCAATTTTCAAGATAAACGATTACTTTTTTTCAGAAATAATAATTTTGTCCGAGAAGATGATTTAATAATTGATTGAATAAGGAATTTATTAATAATTTTATTTTTAACATTTATTAATAATTTTTTTTTAAAAGAAGAAGTTCAGATCATTAAATAATTTTTTTTAAAATGTTTGTGTTTGCGAAGTTTTGATGAATTTTGAAAAAATAGATTATTATTATTTTTTTTAAATAAAAATAGTGATAATTTATTTTTAAAACTGATATTAGGTTTGTAAATTTTAAAATTTTTATTTTTGTTTAAGATAAGTTTTTTTGATAATGCATTTTTAAAAAATAAAGAAAGAGTTTTTTTTGTTTTTAAAGAATAATTAAATTTTTTAAAAAAATTGAAAATTCGGGAATAAGTTTTAAACAATTGTATAGTAAAAAAATTAGAAAAATTAGAAGAAAATTTAAAACCAGTAAAAGTATTTAAAAAAGAATAAGGTTTGTACAAAAATCAATCATTCACTTTACGCATATTTTTATTAAATTTAGTTTTAATAATAAAATTTAAATTATTATAATTTAAAGTAATTTTAGTTAAATAATAAAAATTATTATAAAAAAATTTTCTAATATATTTTTTATTATTTGAAATATTTAAATAGTATTTATTTTTAAAGAAAAAATTACTATTTTTAAAAAAAAATAAATTCAACGTTTTACGAATTCATTTTTTTTTAGAATATAAATCTCAAAAATACGGTGACATAGAATTTCCTACTAAATATTTTCAATTTTTATATAAAAAATTATAAGTATTATTGTGTTTTAAAAGTAAATTTTTTTTAAAATGTAATTTAAAAGATTTTTTAAAAACATTAACTTTAAAGAATTTATTCAAGATAAATTGGGTTTTGAAAGACATTTTATTTAAAAGGAAAAAATTTTTATAATTATTAAATTTTTTTATTTTTTTTTTAAATGATGTTTTTATTAAAAAAGTAATAGTTTTATAAAAGTATAAGATTTGAAAAATAGAATTTATAAAAATTAAATTAAAAATTTTGTTGTTATGATTTAAAAAAGGGTTATAAATTAAAAATAAATATTGATTTTTTTTAAAAACATTATTATTTAAAAGCATAAATTCGAAAAACATTAAAATCATAAATTTTTTTTTTTTTTAGTAATAATCATTTTTATTTTAGGGGCGGATTTTTTCAATTTTTTTTTCATTAATTTTTTATTTAATGACTCGGTTTTTTTTTCAATAATATTATTTTTTTTAACTTGACTGATAAAAAAACGTATTATTTTATTACATCTATATGCAGTAGAGGCGTTAGATCAAGTTCGTTGACCTTTTACCGGTTTCCCTAAAGCATGACACCTACCTTTAAAAGTTTTAATTAAATATAAACGAATAATATTGTATTTAATTAATTCAAAAATATTGTTATTTATGCTTATTAGTTGCGATAAATACATATTTAAAATTTTTCGTTGATCTAAACTAAGTGTATTTAAGGTTTGCGTAGGTTTAAATATTAAAAAATTAAATTCAAAACGTTTAATCATTTTTATTTTAGATTCATAATTAATTCCAGGAGATTCGTGAAATAAATTATTAAGGGTTATATTAAAATTTTTAACTTTACCTCCGTAAAGAAAACCTCGAGATCAGTAAATTTGTAATAATTGTTCAAATTTCATTATTTTTTTTTTTTTTTTTTTAATTGTTTAGCTTTATATAAAGCTAGTTTTCGATTTCAAGTAAATTCTCCGAATTTAAATCCTATCATTCATTTATTAATAATACGACGGTGTCAAGATTTACCCGAATAAATTTTAACATTTGAATTTGTAAAAATTTTAGGAATGGAAGAGGATCTATTAAATATTTTTTTTTCTGCACTTTTAAAAATAGGGTATTTTTTATACAAATAAATTTTTTTTCAAAAAAAAGGAGAACAGAATATTAATTTAGAATTATTCATTATTTAAATTTAGTAGTTTTACCTCAAGGAGTTCGGGGGTATTTAATAGATTTTGTTCGTCCACCGTTAGGGTGATCGACCGGATTCATAGCGACTCCTCGAACTAATGATTTAGACCCAAAAGACCTTCAATAACCTGCTTTTCCATTTAAAGCATTTGAATGTTCCGGCAAAGCTATTCTGCCTAACATTACAAATGAATAATAAGAAAAAATTTTTTTGACCCCCGATGGTAATTGTACCATAGTTGAATGATTTTCATAATCAAATTTAATTATTCTAGATTTAGTCCCGGGACTTAAAGAATATTGGGAATTTTTACCAGGTACTAATTCTAAACAAGAAACAAATGATAGTTTTTTAATTTGAAATAACATAAAAAAAATATTTCTAATTTTTATTTTAGACATTTTTTTAGAAAAATTAAAATAAATAAAGGAAAAAAGTTTTTGGAATTCATTTGAGAGGTGGTAAGTAAAAGATCCGTTAGAAAAATAAAATAAAGATAATAATTTATTTTTAAAAGGAATAAATTGAAAAGAACTTACAAATCCTAGTTTTAAATATCTAAAATTATAGTTTATTTTAGTTATTTTTTTTTTTAATAAAAAAGAAGTTTTGGTTCTTATTATTATTCGACCAGAATCGTTTCGCCCAGAATTTTGTTTTTTATAAAAAGTTAATTGTTTTTTTTTTTCTTGGAAATTTAATTTATTATAAAATTTAAAAACATTTCTTGATGCTGCTGAAGTATAAATTGATTTTCTAAGGGTGTAAATATTTAGTAACAAAATTATTTAACTTTTTTGAATTAATTTTAAAAAAAATTAAAATTATTAATATTTTTCTAATTTCATTTATTTTCTGCAAAGTTACATTGAAGATATTTTCAAAAATTAACGATAAATCAAATTGTTTAGTATTTGAATCAGTATTAAAATACAAAATATTGTCATATAATTGATAAGAGGACAAAGAGGCGTTTGTTTTATTAATACTCGAGTCAAAAAAACAAACAGAGAGGGGTAAAAATTTAAAATAATTTAAAGTATTAAATTTAGCAAAATAAAACATGTTTTTATTTGTAAAATTTGCAAAAATGAAATTAAAGTTATTAGCTATTTCAATATTTTTTAATTTAATGAATGAAATATTAAAAAACGAATGATTATTTAAAAAAATTCCGTTAAAGAATTGAAATTTAAAGTAATTTTTATTAAATAAATAGTCTTTTATTCAAAATTTTATTATATTGGTGTAAATTAAAAAATTATTCTGATGTTTAATTCGAATTAAAGCTTTTCGTTTAAATTTAGTAAATTTAATAGAAGCTCGTTTTAAATTTACTGAGGATTTAAATAAATTTATTTTAAATTTTTTTTTAAATAAATTTAAATTAGTAAAGTTATTATTAATAGAAATTACACATGATCACCTCCGTATCATTCTGAAGAAACGTTTAATTCTGATAATATAAACCCAATTTTTCCTTGTAATTGAATCAATCCGAATAATAAAGCTTCGGCTGTTGGTGGACACCCGGGAACATAAATGTCGACCGGCACTATACGGTCGCATCCACGTACAACAGAATAAGAATAATGATAGTATCCGCCCCCATTAGCGCAACTCCCCATAGATAAAATTCATCTCGGATCCGGCATTTGTTCATACAATCGTCTTAATACCGGTGCCATTTTATTTGTTAATGTTCCAGCAACTATTATTAAATCTGAATGTCTTGGAGAAGCTCGAAAAATTATTCCAAAACGATCCATATCATATCTACTTACTGCTGCGTGCATCATCTCTACTGCACAACAAGCTAAACCAAAAGTTAAAGGTCAAAAAGATCCCGATCTAGCTCAGGCTATAACTGCTACGAGTTTTGTTGAAATTCATTCAAGTTTCATAAAATTTAATTTATTTTATTTAATTTTTATTAACTCTAAAACAACGTCTTATGTGTTTAGTGTAATTATCGGGTCGACCTGTTCCATAAACCGATCTTCGTTTTCGTTTAAAAATTACCGGGGAAAAATCATAAACTCCTCTTACTAAAGAATATCCTACTCCGGGTAAATCGTTAGCACGTCCCCCATTTACCATGACTCGATTATATTTAGAACAAACATAACCTATACCGGGTACACGGGCTGTTACATTTATATCATTAGTTAATTTTACTTTAGCTACGTGTCGAGAAGCTGAATTCGGTTTTTTAGGGCTCATGGTTGTTACTTTAGTAACAATACCTTTAATTTGAGGTCGTTTTTTTAATGCAGGAGTACGAGAAAAATTAATACGATTATAATTTATTTTTCTAATTAATGCTTGTTTTAAAGTAGCCAATTAAACACATTAAAAAATAAACATTTGTCAAGAAAATCCTAATCAAAACATTAAAAAAATTAAGCCAAAGAATATTATAATTTCTCTAGAATTTAAATCGAGGGGGATTTTTTTAAAAATATTTAAGGATAGTCCGAACAAAGTGTTCATTCAACTTCTAAAAAAAAAAGTTGGGCCCAGTAAATATAATAAAACTAATAAAATTAAACTCATTAAAGGGAATAGATCAAAAAAAAAACTAAAGAATAAAAATTCTGCGATAAAGAAAATCGATCCCGGGAATCCTAAAAAAATTAATAAATTAATTAAGCTAGCCAAAAACAATTTTGGGCATAAAAAATTAACACCACTAATTTCCGTAATTAATCGTGTTTTGAAACGTCTATTAATAGCATCGACTAATAAAAATGAATTCGTTGAAAGTAGGGCGTGACTAATTAACATACAAAAACTTGCTAACATTAAACAAGATTGACCGCTTATAACACACATCGTTAATCAATGCATTTCAACAACTGTTGAATAAGCAACTAATTTTTTTAAATCGATTTGATAGAACAATTTAAATACGGCGTCAACGATTCCTATTATTAAAAAAGGATAAATTAAATAAAACGTAGGTTCTAATTGAAGGGTTATTAAACACTTTAATAGACCAAAAAATGCAAATTTTACTAGTACTCCACTTAAAAAAATTGAAAAATTTGTTGAAGCCTCGACATGTGCTTTTGGTAATCATCCATAAAAAGGTCAAATAGGTAATTTTACACCAAAACCAATTATTCAACATAAAAATAAAAAATTTATTTCAAATTTTGAAAAATTAAAACTACTGAGAATAGAAAATGAAGAAGTTTCACATAAAAAAAATAAATATAAAAAACCGAAAATTAAAAAAAGGGCACCAAATTGAGTTCAGAAAAACATTAAATAAGCTGCCTCCACACATCGTCTTGTTTTAGCAAATTTATATAAAATAAAAAAAGATGGTATTAGGAGCATTTCGTATGATAAAAAAAAAAGAATTAGTGAATCTGTAAAAAAAAGTACGTATCCGAAAAGTAAAATTATCGAACAATAAAAAGTAAAAATAATAAGTTCATTTATACTATAAGATAAACAAAATAAGATAGATAGAATTGTAATTAAAATAAATATATAAATAAAAGGGAAATAATAAATATAAATAAGATTAAAATTTAAATTATTTATATTAAATAAATAATTAAAGGAAAAATTATCAAAAAAAATTATATCATAATTGTTATTGAAAGAGAAATACAAATTCGATCAAATGTCATTTAAAAAATATAAAGTTGTTAACGAACAAAAGGAAAAAAAGAGAAAAAAAGATAATGTTAATTTAATTAAATAATTATAAATATTAAATTTATTAATAAGATTTAAATAAAATAATCGTAAAAAAAAAATTATAAAGAAAAAAAAAATTATAAAAAAAAAAACAAAAAAAATAAAACCAAACCAAAAAAAAAGCTATCAAAAAGTTTTAAAAAAAAATGATTAAAATATTTTTAAAGGAAAATTAAAGAAAGTCGACGTATTGAATAATTTTTTTGTAGGGATACC
>Ga0172373_10005137_pt1 | contig 18075 bp, 17 predicted proteins | sample Lak10m_2_FD_114546 | JGI IMG/M metagenome (GOLD analysis project Ga0172373, IMG submission 114546) | Freshwater microbial communities from Kabuno Bay, South-Kivu, Congo - kab_092012_10m | ecosystem: Environmental > Aquatic > Freshwater > Lake | place: Democratic Republic of the Congo...
ATGCGGCCGGAGCACCTGGAGCGGCTGACGCGCAGCATCGCTTTCGATCAACTGCCCGGCATATTCGACGATTTCATCAAGAGCCGCATCACCGGCCGCGTCGTCGTCGAAATTGCCGGCTGAAGACCGGATAAAACCTGAGGAGGAGAGCATGTCGACTTACAAGGAGTTTCATCAGCGATCAATAGAACAACCCGACGCATTTTGGGCCGAAGAAGCCAAGCTGATCGATTGGCACAAGCAGCCGCAACGCATCCTGGATTTTTCCAAGCCACCCTTTGCGCGCTGGTTCAGTGGCGGAGAAACCAATCTTTGCTACAACGCCATCGACCGTCATGCCGAGAAGCGCCCGAACGATCGTGCCCTGATTTTCGTTTCGACCGAAACCGACCAGGAAAAGATCTACAGCTTTGCCGAGCTCAAGCAGGAAGTCATGCGCATGGCCGCGGTGATGCAGGAACTGGGTGTCGGCAAGGGGGACCGGGTACTGATCTACATGCCGATGATTGCCGAAGCCTGCTTTGCCATGCTGGCCTGTGCCCGCATCGGTGCGATCCACTCGGTGGTGTTCGGCGGTTTCGCCGCCAATTCATTGGCAACCCGCATCGACGACGCCAAGCCGAAGCTGATGATCTCCTCGGATGCCGGCATGCGTGCCGGCAAGGCCGTGCCCTACAAGCATCTGGTGGACGAATCCTGCAAGCTGGCGAAGTTTCCGCCGGCCAAGGTGCTGCTGGTTAACCGCGGCATCGACAAGGACATGAAAATGGTCGCGGGCCGCGACCTCGATTACGCTACGCTGCGCGCCAAGCACATGGATGCCCAGGTGCCGGTCACCTGGCTGGAATCCAATGAGCCATCCTACATCCTGTACACCTCCGGCACCACCGGCAAGCCCAAGGGCGTGCAGCGCGATGTCGGCGGCTACGCCGTGGCGCTGGCTTCCTCGATCAAGCGCATTTATTGCGGCGAAACCGGTGAAACCTATTTTGCCACCTCCGACATCGGCTGGGTGGTCGGCCACTCCTACATCATTTACGCGCCGCTCATCGCCGGCATGGCCTCGGTCATGTACGAAGGCACGCCGATCCGCCCCGATGCCGGCATCTGGTGGAAGATTGTCGAGAAGTACAAGGTCAATGTGATGTTTTCGGCACCGACCGCGATTCGCGTGCTGAAAAAACAGGATCCGGCCTACTTGCACAAATACGATCTCTCCAGCCTGAAGCATTTGTTCCTGGCTGGTGAGCCGCTCGACCAGCCGACCCATGAATGGATCATGGGCGAGCTGAAAAAGCCGGTCATCGACCACTACTGGCAAACCGAAACCGGCTGGCCGATGCTAACTGCTGCCCCCGGCGTGGAGAAAACCCAGATCAAATACGGCTCGCCCTCGTTCCCGGCTTATGGTTACAACCTTAAGCTATTCCGTGAAGACGGCAGTGAGGCCGGGGCCGACGAGAAAGCCGTGGTCGGCGTGTTGCCGCCGCTGCCACCCGGTTGCCTGTCGACCGTGTGGGGAGACGATGCGCGCTTCGTCAGTACTTACTTCACGCTCTTCAAATCGCCCCAAGTCTACTCCTCCTTCGATTGGGGCATTCGCGACAAGGATGGCTACTATTTCATCCTTGGCCGCACCGACGATGTTATCAATGTTGCCGGCCATCGACTTGGCACGCGCGAGATCGAGGAAGCCGTCCAGGCCCATGCTGCCATCGCCGAAGTGGCGGTGGTGGGCGTTGCCGACCAGCTCAAGGGGCAGATGCCGATGGCTTTCGCCGTGGTCAAGGACACCTCCCTGATCGCCACACCCGAGGGGAAACAGAAGCTGGAAAAGGAGGTCATGGCGACTGTCGATAGTCTGCTGGGCGCGATTGCGCGTCCGAGCCGGGTTCATTTCATTTCCGGCCTGCCGAAGACCCGTTCCGGCAAGATGCTGCGCCGCTCCATCCAGGCTCTGGCGGAAGGGCGCGATCCGGGCGACCTGACGACGATCGACGACCCGAACACGCTGGAGCAGATCAAGGCGTCTCTGGCCGCCAAGTAATTATCGGCGGCGCTGGCAGCGGTTTTCGGTTAGAATGCGACCCGTTTCAGGCGCGTAGTTCAGCTGGTTAGAACGCCACGTTGACATCGTGGAGGTCGTTGGTTCGAGTCCAATCGCGCCTACCAGCTATCTGCAATAAGTTTGTACACAAAATAGCCATCTTCGGATGGCTGTTTCATTTTTACCGGTTAACTCAGCCGGCCAGCTTCGCCAGCAGCTTCCCGTGTATCCCGCCGAAACCGCCGTTACTCATTACCAGCACATGGTCGCCCGGGTAGGCGATTGCTGCGACGACGCTGACCAGGGCATCGAGGTCTTCGAAAACTTGCGCTTTCTCACCGAGCGGAGCCAAGGCGGCAGCGGCGTCCCAGCCGAGCTGGCGGGCAAAGCAGAAGACCGCATCGGCATCGGCCAGGCTGGCCGGGAGCTGCGCTTTCATGCTGCCCAGCTTCATGGTGTTGGAGCGTGGCTCCAGCACGGCAATGATGCGTTGCTTGCCAACCCGACCGCGCAAGCCGGCGATAGTCACCGCGATTGCGGTCGGATGGTGGGCGAAGTCGTCATACACGGTCACGCCGCTGGCGGTTCCGCGCACTTCGAGGCGGCGCTTGACGCCTTGGAAACGTGCCATGGCCGACAGGGCGGCTTCGGTGGTTACGCCAACGTGTCTTGCCGCGGCCAATGCCGCCAGCGCATTGGCGCGGTTATGGGCGCCGGGTAGCGACAGGCAGGTGCGTCCCATATTTTCCCCGGCATAACCGACATCAAACTCGCCCTTGCTCTCGTCGTCAGCAACGGCCTGCCAACCTTCGGCACCGTTAAACCAAGTTACGGGCGTCCAGCAACCGCGCGCCAGGACGCGTTTGAGCGCTTCCTCGCCGGCATTGGCGATAATCAGGCCATTATTCGGCAAAGTTCGGATTAAATGGTGAAATTGCGTTTCGATCGCTGCAAGATCGGCGAAGATGTCGGCATGATCGAATTCAAGATTGTTCAGGATCACGGTCCGCGGCCGGTAATGCAGAAATTTTGAGCGCTTGTCGCAGAAGGCCGTGTCGTATTCATCCGCTTCGATGACGAAGAAAGGTGAGTCTGTCAGTCGCGCCGAGAGACCAAAATCCTGGGGAACGCCTCCCACAAGAAAACTCGGGTTCAAGCCGGCATCTTCCAGAATCCAGGCCAGAAGCGCTGTGGTTGTCGTCTTGCCATGGGTTCCCGCCACTCCGAGTACCCATTTGCCTCGTAAGACATGTTCCGCCAGCCATTGCGGGCCGGAAGTGTAGGGCAGATCACGGACCAAAATTTCCTCGAGCAACGGGTTTCCCCGGGAAATGGCGTTGCCCACGACAAAAAGATCCGGTTTCAGATCGATCTGGGAAGCATCGTAGCCCTCGGTCAGAACGATGCCCTGCTCCTCCAACTGCGTGCTCATGGGTGGATAGACGTTGGCATCGCAACCGCTGACGCGATGACCTGCGCTGCGTGCCAGCAACGCAACGCCTCCCATAAAAGTACCGCAGATGCCGAGGATATGGATGTGCATTCTGGAAGGAGTGATCGGTGGATCCGGCCGACTGTGTAGAATGGCAAAGGATTATAGCCGACGCCGCTGCCATGCCTCGCAACAACGCCAAGCACCTCCGACACTTAAACCACATGGATGGCATGCGGCGCGACATCACCAGCCTGGCGGCGCGCCTGATGGCGGAAGACGGCATCGCCAGCTATGGCATCGCCAAGCGCAAGGCAGCCAAGCAACTGGGCGTACCCGAGAGTGAGGCCTTGCCTGCCAACCAGGAGATCGAAGAAGCGCTGCGCGAATATCTGAACATTTTTCAGCCCGAGGAATTGCGCGAGCGTCTTGTCCTCCTGCGCCGGGAGGCTCTTGAAATCATGCGCCTACTGGAGAGATTCAACCCGTATCTGACCGGACCGGTGCTCGAGGGTACTGCCGGGCGCTATGCCGAGGCGGAGATCGAACTGTTTGCCGACAGTGCCAAGGAAGTCGAGATCTTCCTGCTCAATCAGGGTATCTCCTTCGAACATGCCGATATCCGTCACGGTGGCGCTACCCATTGGTCCGAGCAGCTGGAAGCCCGTTTGCGGCTCGAAGGCAAGGAAACGACAATCATATTGTCGGTCTTTCCATATTCAATGGAGCGCATACACCGGCGCAATCCGCATAACGGCCAGGTTACTGGCCGCGCCGGTATTAATGACGTGGCGGCGTTGCTGCAGGAATCATGAAGCCCGCTGTCCGCTTCGCCTTGATTGGTGCGGCAGCCTTGCTTGCCACGGTAGCGGGTTTGCTGGTCGCCCAGCGTCTCCAGACAGGGGGTACGGACAGTCGGGAGGCGTATGACAACTCTGCAGCAGTGAAACAACTGTTGGCGCTTACTCTTCCGGATTCTAAAGATCGGAGCCAGAGCTTGAGCCAATGGCAGGGCAAAATCCGGGTCGTTAATTTCTGGGCCACCTGGTGCGCGCCGTGCCGCGAGGAAATGCCGGCATTCTCCCGTTTGCAGCAGAAATTTAAGGACAAAGGCGTTCAATTCATAGGGATTGCGTTCGATAATGCAGACAAAGTGCGACAATTCTCGATTGAGACCCCGGTTTCCTACCCCTTGCTGATGGGTTCGACCGGCTTGTTGCCGCTCACGGCCGAACTCGGCAATCCGTCGGGCGGCCTGCCTTTCACCGTGCTGATTGACAGAAAAGGCAATTTGCTGGAAACCCGTCTCGGCGTCTGGAAGGAATCCGCCTTCGATGCCGTCCTCACTGATTTGACCAGGTAACCCGCTGAATTACCTGATCTACAAGTCGAGACGAGTAATCATATTCGTTGTGGGACTGGACAAATTGCACCTATTTGCGGCAAACTTGCATCCATGTCCAAGCAAACTGGCACTAAAAAGCCTTCCGCAGAGAATCCCAAGCCGCGCATCCTGGTGCTGCACGGTCCCAATTTGAATCTGCTCGGCCGTCGCGAGCCCGGCATCTACGGAAGCAACACCCTTGAACAAATTCATCGGGCGATGGAGGCTCAAGGGCGGGCCGCCGGGGTTCAGGTCGAGAGTTACCAGAGCAACAGCGAGGCAGAACTGGTCGACCGGGTGCAGTCTGCAGCCAGCGAAGGTGTCCAGTTCATCATCATCAACCCTGCCGCCTACACCCATACCAGCATCGCCCTGCGCGACGCTTTGACGGCCGTCGCGATTCCGTTCATAGAAGTGCATTTATCGAACATCCATGCGCGTGAATCGTTCCGCCAACATTCATATTTTTCCGACATTGCTGTCGGAGTCATTTGTGGTCTGGGCAGCGTCGGCTATGAGTTGGCTCTGGTCGCCGCGCTGGGGCGCATCAAGGCATCCTGAGCTCATTCGGCGTGCGCCAGGCGCCGCAATGACAATTCGGGGCTAACGCAAAACCACATTTTGATTCGCCGGGAGTACCCATGGATCTGAGAAAACTCAAGAAACTGATTGACCTTGTTCAGGAGTCGGGAATCACCGAACTCGAAGTCACCGAAGGCGAGGAAAAGGTTCGCATCGTTAAGCAGACAGCCGTATTGCCGGCAACAACCTACATGATGGCCGCGCCTGCCGCGGCGCATTCCGAGTCGGCTGCGCCCGTTGCAGCAGCAACCGTTGCTGAACCGCAGGAGGTTTCCGGCCATACCGTCAAGGCACCAATGGTGGGGACCTTCTATCGTGCCAGCTCCCCCGAGTCGTCTGCCTTCGTCGAGGTCGGCCAGACGGTCAAGGAGGGCGACATTTTGTGTGTCATCGAGGCCATGAAGCTGATGAACGAGATCGAAGCCGAAGTGAGTGGGGTAATCAAGGCGATCCTCGTGGACAATGGTCAGCCGGTTGAATTTGGCCAGCCGATGTTCCTGATCGGCTGAAAGATCGGCCGAAACGACGAACCATGTTTGAAAAGATACTGATTGCCAACCGCGGGGAGATTGCTCTGCGCATCCAGCGCGCATGCCGCGAACTGGGCATCAAGACCGTCGTGGTTCATTCCACCGCGGACACGGAAGCCAAGTATGTCAAGCTTTCCGATGAATCCGTCTGCATCGGGCCAGCGCCGGCGGCAGCGAGCTACCTCAACATTCCCGCGATTATTTCTGCTGCGGAAGTCACCGATGCGGAAGCGATTCATCCCGGTTACGGCTTTCTCTCGGAAAATTCCGATTTCGCCGAGCGTGTCGAAAAATCCGGCTTCGTTTTCATCGGTCCGCATCCGGAGACCATTCGACTGATGGGCGACAAGATCAGCGCCAGGGACGCCATGCAGGCGGCCGGGGTGCCGTGTGTTCCGGGCTCGGACGGCGCGTTGCCCGAAGATCCCAAGGAAATCGTCAAGATCGCCCGCAGCATTGGCTATCCGGTCATCATCAAGGCGGCGGGCGGTGGAGGCGGCCGCGGCATGCGTGTGGTCCATACCGAAGCGGCGCTTATCAATGCCGTGCATACGACCCGTTCCGAAGCTGGCGCGGCGTTCGGCAACCCGGTGGTGTATCTGGAAAAGTATCTCGAGAATCCGCGCCATATCGAGATACAGATTCTTGCCGACAGCCACAGGAATGCCGTGTATCTGGGCGAACGCGACTGCTCGATGCAGCGCCGTCATCAGAAGATCATCGAGGAGGCGCCGGCCACAGCAGTCAGCCAACGCCTTATCACGCGTGTCGGTGAGCGCTGCGCCGAGGCTTGCCGCAAAATCAATTATCGCGGTGCCGGCACCTTCGAATTCCTGTTTGAGAACGGCGAGTTCTACTTCATCGAAATGAACACGCGGGTGCAGGTCGAGCACACGGTCACCGAGCAAGTCACCGGCATCGATATCGTGCAGGCGCAGATCCGCATCGCTGCGGGAGAAAAGCTCTGGTTTAGGCAGCGTGACGTCGTCCTCAAGGGACACGCCATCGAATGCCGCATCAATGCGGAAGATCCATTCAAATTCACGCCTTCCCCCGGAAAGATCCTCTCCTTTCATCCTCCCGGAGGTCCGGGGGTCCGCGTTGATACCCACATTTATCAGGGATACACCATACCTTCCGATTATGATTCGATGATCGGCAAGCTCATCGCTTTCGGCGACAACCGCGAACAGGCCATCCGCCGCATGCGCATCGCACTCTCGGAGATGGCGGTGGAAGGAATCAAGACCAATATACCGCTGCACCTGGAATTGATGCACGATGCGCGTTTCATCGAGGGCGGCACGAGCATTCACTACCTTGAACAGAAACTTGCCGCTCGGGACAAGGTCTGAACATGTGGCTGAGCGTCGAGCTTGAAGCCGATGCCGCTCACGCCGATGCACTCTCGGATGCGTTGCTCGAACAAGGCGCGATCACGGTCAGCGTTGAGGACGCTCAAGCTGGCACGATCCATGAAACTGCCCGCTTCGGAGAACCGGGCAGCACTGCAGATGTTTCGTCTTCCCTGTGGCTGCGCAACCGTGTCATTGCCTTGTTCGAGGCGGGTACCGCTGCCAACGAGTTACCCCGCAGGATCGAGGCCGCCTGCAATGCAGTGGGCATCCGTCAGCCACCCGAGATCGGCATTGAGGAAGTCGCCGAACAAAACTGGGTGCAATTGACGCAATCCCAGTTCGAGCCGATCCGGATCAATCCGCGCCTGTGGATCATTCCTTCCTGGCATGTCGCGCCCGATCCGGCAGCGATCAATCTGAAGCTCGATCCCGGCATGGCATTCGGAACCGGTTCGCATCCCACCACGCGGCTCTGCCTGGAATGGCTGTGCGACAATCTCCAGGGGGGCGAATCGGTTCTCGATTACGGTTGTGGGTCAGGCATTCTGGCCATTGCCGCCGCCAAGCTCGGTGCCAGCCCGGTGATCGGCGTGGATATCGATGCCGGTGCCCTGCAGGTCGCTGCCGACAATGCCACTGCAAATCAGGTGACGCTCGAATTGCGCCACTCCCAGGCACGGCTGGAAGAAACCTTCGACCGCGTGGTCGCCAACATCCTGACCAATCCGCTTTGTCTGATGGCGCCCCTGATTGCCGCGCGGGTTGCACCCGGCTCGGGAAACAAACCTGGCGGACGTTTGGCCCTGAGCGGCATTCTGGAATCCCAGGCCGAGGCGGTGATTGCCGCTTATGCGCCGTTCATCGAGCTGCGGTGCGGCGCGGTGCTGGATGGCTGGGTGCGTCTGGACAGCGTGGCGGGAGGACGGCGGGGATGATGATCACCTGTTGTCCAGGTTGCAATACCTCATTCCGCGTCACGCCCGAACAGCTCAAGGCAGTGCAGGGCAAGGTGCGCTGCGGGAAATGCCAGCATGTCTTCAACGCGATCGAAACCCTTGTTGACGCGCCGGTTGAGCCGAGCCTTGTTTCAGCGCCATTGCCTGACCCGAACCAAGCGGAAGAATTTCCCCGTGAGCCCTCACTCTTTGGGGAACCCTTGGAGAACAGCGCGGTTGATTTTGCATCCACGAGCCAACAGAACCAGGGAGGCCACGAGGACACCGAATCAACCACGGATTCTGATGAGCCACTTCAGGAAATTGAGCCATTGCTGCACGAAGAGCCGCCAGACAGACCCAATCGCACCTGGCTCTGGGTTGTTGCCGTGCTATTCGCTTCGCTGCTCTTGTTGCTACAGGTTCTGCTGAATTATCGGGTAGAACTGGGTGTCCTGTTGCCGGATTCCAAGCCGCTTCTCAGGGCACTGTGCCAGCCTTTCGATTGCGTTTTGTCCTTGCCGCGTGTGGGTGATCTGATCAGCATCGAGTCTTCCGATTTGCGGCCCGCACCGGACGGACAGCTGATTCTGACAGCCACCCTGAAAAATCGCGCCCCGTTCGCCCAGACCTACCCGCATCTTGAGCTGGCGCTAACCAATACGGAAGATCAGGCCATCTTGCGCAAGGTGTTGGCGCCGGAAGACTACCTGACGAGGGAATTCAAGCCTGCTGCGGGATTTGCAAAAAACGGGGAAATTGCCATCACGCTGTCCGTGACCCATGAACACGTCGCCAATGCATCCGCAGCCGGATACCGGCTTTATCTTTTTTATCCGTAAGCGTACTGTCCACAAGTTTAATAAAAGGAGTATCACCATGAGCACTGTTACACTTGGTGGCAACCCGATTCGTCTCGCCGGACAATTTCCGCGAGCCGGGCAAACTGCTGCAGCCTTTTCCCTGGTCGCTTCAGACCTGTCCAACAAGACGCTCAAGGACTTTGCCGGCAAGCGCAAAGTTCTCAATATTGTTCCCAGCCTGGATACCCCGACCTGCGCCACTTCAACACGCAAGTTCAACGAGAAAGCCGGCAATTTGCCGAATGCCGTAGTGCTGGTGATTTCTGCAGACTTGCCCTTTGCCATGAGCCGCTTCTGCTCGGTCGAGGGATTGAAGAATGTGGTTCCGCTGTCGACCATGCGTGGCCGCGAATTCATGAACAACTACGGCGTCGAAATCCTCGATGGTCCGTTGGCCGGGATTAGTGCTCGCGCTGTGGTGGTGATCGACGCAAACGACAAGGTCATCTACGCCGAACTGGTGCCTGAAATCAAGAACGAACCCAATTACGACGCAGCCCTGGCCGCACTCGGCTGAGCCTGATCCGGTAGTCGCGCGGGCAGGGGCGGGCAGTGCGAATGCTATAATCCAAGCATTTTCCGGAACCAGCCCGACCATGAAAACCCTGATTTGCGGCTCCCTCGCCTATGACACGATCATGGTTTTCCATGATCGTTTCAAGCACCATATCCTGCCCGAGCAGATACACATCCTCAACGTCTCCTTCCTGGTTCCCGACTTGCGTCGCGAATTCGGCGGATGCGCCGGCAATATCGCATACAACCTGCAGTTGCTGGGCGGACAGCCGCAAATCATGGCGACGGTTGGCGATGATTATGCCTTGTATGCCCGGCGCTTGAAACACCTGACGCTGGACGCCAGCCACGTCAAGGAGATTGCCGAGAGTTACACGGCGCAAGCCTTCATTACCACCGACATGGATGACAACCAGATCACTGCCTTTCATCCGGGGGCAATGAATTTTTCCCATCTCAATCATGTTGCCGATGCACGGGACGTCAAACTTGGAATAGTTTCTCCCGATGGACGCGATGGCATGCTGCAGCATGCACGCGAATTTCATGCGGCCGGAATTCCCTTCGTCTTCGATCCCGGGCAAGGCATGCCGATGTTCAGCGGCGAGGAACTGCTGGACTTCATGCAACTTGCGACCTATTGCACGGTCAACGACTACGAGGCGAAGCTGCTTTGCGAGCGGACCGGGAAAACCATTGAGGAACTTGCGCGTGAGGTTAAAGCGCTGATTGTGACTCTGGGCGGCAATGGTTCGGAAATCTACACGCAAGCCGGTCGAGTCAAGATTCCTTGTGTCAAGGCAGAAATCCTGGTCGATCCGACCGGTTGCGGCGATGCCTATCGGGCCGGATTGCTATACGGAATCGTGCAGGGCTGGGCATGGGAGAAAACCGGCCGCCTGGCTTCGCTGATGGGGGCCATCAAAATCGGTCAACGCGGCGGCCAGAATCACAAGCCGCAGCGCGAGGAAATCGCTGCCCGTTACTTGAAAAGTTTTGGCGAGACACTTTGGTAAGGAGTCGAACATGAATAAATCGATATTGACCTTGGCGGCGCTGGTTGCAGCCGCAGCATTGCTGTCGGGTTGCGCTACGAGCCAATCCGCCAGCAGCTATTCGCAGTCGCAAGCCCAGCGTGAAATGAATGTGCGCCTGGGCGTGGTGGAGAGCGTTCGTTCCGTCACCATCGAGGGTAACAAGTCGGGTGCCGGCACGGCGGTCGGGGGAGTGATCGGCGGCATTGCCGGCAGCAATGTCGGCGGCGGTGAGCGGGGTTCGGCTGTCGGCACCATACTCGGTGCGGTTGGTGGCGCCGTCGCCGGTCACGCGCTCGAAGAAAACTTGAGCAAGAAAGCCGGCCTGGAAATCACCGTCAAGTTCGACAACGGCACGGTGAGCGCGATCGTCCAGGAAGCCGACGAGCAGTTCCACGCGGGGGACAAGGTGCGCGTCTTGTCAGGTGGCGGAAAAACCCGGGTTACGCATTGATGCGGTGCCGGTCGCTGGGGCTGGAGTGGCGACACGGCTTTCGACCTGAAATACCGCCCGGTCTTCCAGCCGCACGGCGCTGAGTTGTCCGCCCCAGAAACAGCCTGAATCCAGAGCCAGCAGTTCGGGTGTCAGCTTGAGTCCCAGTGCGGACCAGTGTCCGGTTACCAGTACGCTGCCGCCGCTTCGGCGTCCCGGAATCTCGAACCACGGCAGATAACCGGGCGGGGCGTCGCGCACCGTACCCTTGCTGCGGAATTCCATCTCTCCTGCAATTGAACAGAAACGCAGCCGGGTCATCCCATTGACGATCACGCGCAGCCTTGCCCACCCCGTCAAATCGTTCCGCCAAGACCTGGGTTCGCTGCCGCGCATGTGCCCCAGAAATTTCAGGTAATTGCCTCCACGCAACGTGACCTCCACTTCACCGGCCAAGGCTTGCGCCTGAGTAATGCTCCACTGCGGCAACAAACCCGCATGCACCATGGCAAATTCGCCGGTGACATGCATCAACGGTCGATGCCGCAACCAGTTCAGCAATTCGTCGCGATCGCTGGCTGCAAGTATTTCATCGAGTGTGTCGTCGTGACTCGGCTTCGCGCAATTTTCTGCCAGCATCAACAGGTGCAGGTCGTGATTGCCGAGCACGGTAATCGCGGCCGGGCCCAGATTCCTGACAAAGCGCAGCACCTCCAGTGATTGCGGGCCGCGATTGACCAGGTCACCGACCAGCCAGAGCCGGTCGTGGCGTTGATCGAATTGACACTTCGCCAGCAAACGCTGCAAGGCCTCAAAGCAGCCCTGAATGTCACCGATCGCATAAGTCGCCACTGTTCAGCCTCGGTGATCGGCGGGGTGGTATTCAGGCACGCGGGCTATCAAATCTTGCCTGACCTCTGTGGCCGGCAGGTTCGGTTGATCCAGCCAGGCCCGCAAATCAGCCAGCCATGCCGCATCGGCGGGCGCGCCGGCGCGTGCCACCCGCAATTTGGGGTGCGGCGTCGGCAAGGTGGTTTCGCTGTCTGCCAGCAGTTCCTCGTAGAGTTTCTCTCCGGGACGCAGCCCGGTGAATTCGATGCGTATGTCTTCGTCCGCATAGCCCGAGAGACGGATCATGTCGCGTGCCAGGTCGATGATCTTGATCGGCTCGCCCATGTCGAGCACGAAAACCTCTCCGCCCTGCCCCATCAGCCCGGCTTGCAGGACTAGCTGTGCGGCTTCCGGAATTAGCATGAAATAGCGCACGATCTCCGGATGTGTCACGGTGACGGGTCCGCCATGGGCAATTTGTTCCCGGAATTTCGGGATGACGCTGCCACTGCTGCCGAGGACGTTGCCAAAACGCACGGTCACAAAGCGGGTGCGCACTTGCCCGGCTAGTGCTTGTCGGCTCAAGGCCTGGCAGACCATCTCCGCCAATCGTTTGCTGGCGCCCATGACGTTGGTCGGATTCACCGCCTTGTCCGTGGAAATCAGGACAAAACGCTCGGTGCCATGTTTCAGTGCCGCCTCGGCGACGAGCCAGGTGCCCAGCACGTTGTTGCGCATGGCCTGCCAGGCATTTTCGTTTTCCATGAGTGGTACATGTTTGTAGGCTGCCGCATGGAAAACCACATCGGGACGATATTCGGCGAAAACGAAAGCCAGGAACGCCGCGTCGCGCACATCGCCGACCAGGCAGCAGATCGCAATCCTGGGCAGTGAACTGGCGAATTCCTGCTCCATGCGGTAGATGGCGAATTCCGAGATGTCCAGGAATATCAGCCGGCGCGGAGAGTAACGTGCTATTTGGCGGCACAACTCGGAGCCGATCGACCCCCCCGCCCCGGTCACGAGTACCACCTTTCCTTCCAGCAGGCCGTGCAGTTCCTGTTCGTCAAGCTGGACGGGGTCGCGGCCGAGCAGGTCTTCGAGTTCCACTTTGCGCATTTGCGAAATGGCAATGCGTCCGGACAGCAGGTCCTCGAACGACGGTACCGTGAGCAAGCCCAATCCCGCCTGGGTCGCCAGGTGCGCCGCGCGATGCCTTGCGGTATGGGTTGCAGCAGGCATCGCCAGAATGGCTTGCCGCACGTCAAAGCGGCTGGCATGTTTGGCAATTTCGTCGAGTCTGCCAAGCACTTCGATGCCGAGGAGCAGGCTGTGTTGTTTGCCGGGATCGTCGTCCAGCAAGCCCACGACATGCCACTGCTCGCTGCGCTCAAGTTCTCGCAGCAGGCTCAGCGATTCCTCACCCGCACCCAGAACCAGCACGGGTTCTCCGGTGACGGCGCGAAACCCGAGCAGATGGCCGTCCTTCCAGGAGCGATAAAAAAAGCGGCTGCCGCCCATGAACAGAATCAGCAGCAAGGGATAGAGCACCAGCACAGAACGGGGGACTACGGAAAACAACTGAAACATGTAGAAAAACAGCGGCAACAACAACGCACATCCACCCACCGCCAGAATGATGCGTTTCAGATCGGGCAGGCTCGCAAAACGCCAAATGCCGCGATACAAACCAAATCCCCAGGCAATCACCGACTGCAGTGCCACCACGTAAATCAGAGTGGTGGTCAGGCCTTGCTGAAAAAAAGGCGGAATATCGAAATTGAAGCGCAGCCAGTATGCCAATACCCAGGCCAGGGCACTGGCTGCTAGATCAAGAAAAATCGCAAACAGTCTGCGCAGCATTATGGACGCTCATCGTCAATGAGGTCGAAACGCTTCCAAGCGTGATCGACGGCCCACATCGTACCCGCAAAAGCCGCTAGCCAGATTGCCAGAATCGTGATTTGCATCCCGGTCGAAAACCGCAACCCGGCCAGGGCACTCGTCGAAACTGCTGCCATCAGCAGGTATTCCGACAGGGCGGTGCGTCGATGGCTCCATCCCATGCGGATCAAGCGCTGGTAATAATGCTCACGATGAGCTTGCCAGAAATGTTCACCACGCATCATCCGGCGCAGCAGGGTGACGCTGGCATCGACCAGGAACGGAGAAAAAACCAGGACTGGAAACCAAAGCGGCCAGAGCTGATGTTGCCAACCCATGAGTCCCAGTGCCGCGGCCAGGAATCCCAGAGGGATGGAACCGACATCGCCCATGAATATTTTTGCCGGAGGAAAATTGAAAGGCAGAAATCCGGCCGCTGCCGCTGCGACCGCAAAGCAGGTTGCCGCGAAAGCTTCGGAGGGCACCAGCGCCGCCACGCCATAGGTGGAAAAACCGAACACGGCCATGCCGCCGGCGAGTCCGTCGGCACCGTCCATGAAGTTATAGGCATTTGTCATCCAGATAATGCCTCCCGCCAGAACGATGACCAGCAAGATATCCATGTCTTGGCCAGGCAGGCCTGTACCCACCAGAACCACGGCAGCCAGGCCATGGACGGCCAGCCGGACGGCAACCGGCAGTCCTTTCCGGTCGTCGGTGTATGAGATTCCCGCGAGTACTCCTACCAGCAGCATCAGGATAATGGGCGGGTGCAGCAACAAGCCCCACGCAGCACACAGCGCGATGACCATCGCGGCGCCGCCGCCGCGCGGTACCGGCTGGTTGTGCAGCGAGCGCTGGTTGGGGTGATCCATCGCCAGATATTTTGCCGTCCCTGATCGGAGCAGGAGCAGCAAGACGCCAAACGACAATACGAAGGCAGTTGCTGGCGGCAGAGAGAGGTTGGCGTGATCCATCTTCAATTCGTCGACAGCATGTCGCGGTAATAGGCAACCAGCTCGCCGGTCAGACGTTCGCCGGAAAATTCCTGCAAGCTGCGTTGCCTGGCGTTTGCCCCCATAGCTTCCCGGATGGATTTGCTTTCGGCAAACCTGTCGAGCAATCGAGTAATTTCCTCGATGTTCCCGGCCTCATGCAGGCAGCCCGTCTGGCCGTCCACGACCGCGTCGGTGATCCCGAAAATTCTCGAAGCGATGGATGGCAAATTGCAGGCGGCCGCTTCCAGGATGACGCTCCCGAATCCTTCCCGGTAACTCGGCAGGCACAGGATATCTGCCGCTGCCATGTAATGCTCGGGCGTCGCCGTGTAGCCAAACAGCAAAACCCTGTTGGAGACAGCGGCGCAATATTCCCGCAAGGCCGCAGAGAGTTGTTCCTCATCGGGTCCGACGACGACCAGCCAGGAATTGGGATGGTTCCGGCCATGCGCGGCAAAGCTGCGGGCGAGATCGAGCACGCCCTTGTCGCGCTTGAGCCTTCCCAGATATAGAAATACCACGGCGTTTTCCGGTATGCCACCCCGGGTTCGGATTTCCCGGCGCATGCGAGGATTCGGCGCAAACCGATGAATATCTACTCCAGATATGGAGCCTTGACCCAGTACTGCGCCCTGATTCCTGGCCAGCACACCTTGTTCGACCAGAAAATCCCGCTGCGAAGGACTATCAACCAGAATGCGTGTGGCACAGGCGGCGTAAAACCGGTCAATTTTTCTCAATAACGTTTTCCCCAAACCGCGTTGCGTGACCCAGACCTGACCGGTAAATGTATGGATGCGGTTGGGAACTCCGGCCAGATATGCTGCAACCTGAGCCAGCAAGCCGGCCTTGGGCGTGATCGTGTGGACCACGAAAAAGGCTTCGCGCCGAAAAATCTGCAGCAGTGCGATGAGGGCCAGGAGGTCGCGCCAGGGAGAGATTTTTCTTTCGATGCGCAAGTCAAACAGGCGAATTTGCCGATCAAGCTCGAGAGTGACTTCTGGCGCGCCTGAAACATTGCAGATGACTGTCACGGAGAACTCTTCAGCCAATGCGGCAAGGTGCTTGAGCATGAACACCGTGAGCGTAAAGGGGCTGGTGACAACAAAGCAGATTTTGCGCTTTTCCATCATCTCGAATTATTGTCGAGCCAAGTCTGGAACATCAATATCGCCCACAGGCGATGTTGCCAGTTGCGAATTCCACGTCGATGTTCCAGCCACGTCTGGCGTATGGGCACAGGATCGAAAAAAGCATCCCGCCGCAAGCGCGACTCGTCGAGCAACGCTTCGGCCCATTCCCGCAGGGGGCCGCGCAGCCATTCTCCGATGGGCACGCTGAAGCCTGCCTTGGGACGCTCGATCAAATTGCGCGGCACATGCTGGTATAACAGCTGTCGCAGCAGCCATTTGCTTTTCCCACCGCGAATCTTCAGCGCCATGGGCAGCTGCCAGGCGAACTCGAATACCCTGTGGTCAAGAAAGGGCGCCCGGGTTTCCAGGCTGACGCACATGCTGGCGCGATCGACCTTGGTGAGTATATCGTTTGGAAGGTACGCCAACGCATCGCGCAGCATCATCTGTTCGGCGAAATTTTCCTGCTCCGGCCAATCCTGTCCGGAAATCGTCTCCGCGCCGCCGATCACAATGCTTGCGGGATTCGGCCACAGGGAAACAAGCTGCTGGTAAAGATTCCGGCGTGAATCGCAACGCAACAGTGTCGCCAGTTTTTGCAGCTTGTCGCCTGGCGCTGGGGGAATTCGGGCGCCGGGTAGACAACGGAACAACTTGTCCCAGGTGCCCGGAGCGAGAAAGTCCAGCATCGACGCCAGCGATTGTCGCAGCGGTAGTCCATGCCGCAGGATGCGCGGACCCCACTGATAACGTGTGTAGCCACCGAAAAGCTCGTCACCGCCGTCGCCCGACAGGGCCACCGTCACTTCCCGGCGTGCCAGTGCGGCCACCAGCAGGGTCGGAATCTGCGAGGAGTCGGCGAATGGCTCGTCATACACGGTGGGCAGGCGCTGAATGACTTCCCTTGCTTCTGCAGGCGTCACGTACAGTTCGGTGTGCTCGGTCCCGAGATGACGAGCGACTGCCGCAGCCTGTGGCGCTTCGTCATAGCCGGCCGAATCAAAGCCGATCGTGAAAGTCTTCACCGGGCGGTTGCTGTTCTTCTGCATCAAAGCGACGATCAGGGAGGAATCAATACCTCCCGAAAGGAAGGCACCCAGAGGTACATCGGCAATGGATTGGCCGGCAACCGATTGCAGCAGCACCCTTTCCAGTGCAGCGACAGCTTCTGCATCGGTGAATTGCACAGGATTCGCCAGTCCTTGTTCAGCAGCTCCTGCTGCACTCCAGTATGGTTGTGGCAGCGGCTTGAGCTCAGCCGCGCGAAAGTTGGCGATCGTGCCCGGTGCGAGCTTGTGGATACCGCGATAAATGCACAGTGGTGCAGGAACATTGCCGTAGCGCAGATAGAGTGTCAGCGCATTGCGGTCGATTTCTCCGCGCCAGGCCGGATGAACTCGCAGGGCCTTGAGTTCGGAGGCAAACACCAGCGCCCCGTCCACCCAGCCGTAATACAGAGGCTTCTCACCAAGACGGTCGCGCGCCAGTGACAGGCTGCGTTCCTGCTTGTCCCAAAGTGCCAGGGCGAACATCCCGACGCAGCGTTTCAGTGCGGCTTCGAGGCCCCACCGGCTGATCGCAGCCAGCAATACCTCGGTATCGGAATGTCCGCGCCATTGAGTGTTATCCAGCTTTGCGCGCAGTTCCAGATGGTTGTAGATTTCACCGTTGAAGACAATGACATGGCGGCCGTCGCGCGATTGCATCGGCTGGTGGCCTTCCGGCGAGAGATCCAGAATGGCAAGACGCCGCTGAGCCAGGGCAATGCCCGCAACGGAATCAGACCACACGCCTTCGTCATCGGGACCGCGGTGTATCAATTGGGCGCCCATGCGCGCGGCAATCCCGGCCGCATCGGTGCTGCCTGACGTGGTCCAAAGTCCCGCTATTCCGCACATCTTGCATTACTCTCCGTATTGAGCCGCTGCCATAGTTGCCGCCATTGCTCGCGATCTTTAACGGCGACCGGCAGGGCGCGGTGTCGCAGCATGCGGTAATGCAGGCCGGTCAGTATCGCCACGGCATCCACGCTGGCCTTGGCAAGTTGTTGCACCGCTGCGAACAGCGCACGCATGTATTCTCCATGGGCCTTGCCGAAATTCAAGGCGGCCTGTG
>Ga0172373_10005139_pt1 | contig 18070 bp, 17 predicted proteins | sample Lak10m_2_FD_114546 | JGI IMG/M metagenome (GOLD analysis project Ga0172373, IMG submission 114546) | Freshwater microbial communities from Kabuno Bay, South-Kivu, Congo - kab_092012_10m | ecosystem: Environmental > Aquatic > Freshwater > Lake | place: Democratic Republic of the Congo...
AAGTAATTTTGTCTTTGCGGGCATTGATTCAATCAAAAGGACGGTGGCTACAATTTTGGCATAAGGTTGATCAATTTGGTGCACAGGTTTGTGTTTAAGCACATCTTATAAAATCAGCACCCGCCGGATTGCGCTGTAACTTCCGCATTTGCCGGCTTCAGCGCGGTGATCAGCTTATCGCGCAAAGCCTCCAGTAAAACCGGTTTCGCGAGGTAATCACTCATGCCGGCAGCCAAGCAGCGTTCCCTGTCATCCTGCATGGCATTCGCCGTCAACGCCAGTATCGGTATGCGGCTTTTGCCAATAGCCTCTTCCAGCAAGCGGATTTCCCGCACCGCCGTGTAACCGTCCATTTCCGGCATCATGCAATCCATCAGGATCAGGTCATATCCGCCGCGCTTGAAAAGCTTCAGCGCTTCAAGACCGTTAACAGCCACGTCTACCCGGCATCCCAGCATAGCGAGCATGGCTTTGGCCATTTCCTGGTTAACCGGGTTATCTTCAGCCAGCAGGACGCGTTTATCGCGAAGACAGGCGGCTTGGTCACCCACATCAGTCGGGACAAACCCTTCCAGGTTTCTAAAACCTGGAAGGGTTGCCGTTTCAAGAAATTCCGGCTTGAGTACGCGGTCGGTGTCTTGACGGGGTTCAGCAGGTATAGGGAGGTGTGGCTTGCGTAAAGGCAACCGGACGCTAAATACCGCGCCTGTACCCAGTTTGCTCTCTACGCATATTGTGCCGCCCATCAATTCGCTTCATTCCCTGCAGATTGCCAGCCCCAGGCCGCTGCCGCCGTATTTTCGGGTAGTGGAACCATCGGCTTGACTAAACGATTTGAATAATTTAGACAGGGCATCCGGTGCGATGCCGATGCCGGTGTCGCTGACGCGGAAATCGAGGTGGACGCCATCGCTTAATCCGCAGGCTTCGGTCGCTATTGTGCTGACCTGCAGCTTGATTGAACCGGTATCGGTGAATTTGATGGCATTAGCTAGCAGGTTAGTGAGAATCTGGCGTAGACGATAGGCGTCGCCGCGGACTGCGTCGGGAACGCCGGGGGCGATGTCACAGTACAGTTCGATATTCTTGCTGCGCGCAGGCTCAACGAACAGGGCTATCAGCTGGTCCAATAAACCAGTCAAGCTAAAGTCAATTTCTTCCAGTTCCAGCTTGCCGGCTTCGATTTTTGAAAGATCCAGGATGTTGTTAATGATGCCCAGCAGCGAATCGGCCGAGCGGAATACGGTTTCGGCATATTGTCGTTGGCCTGGGTTTAACTCAGTACCCAGCAATAGTTCGGTCATACCCAGCACACTGTTCATAGGCGTGCGGATCTCATGGCTCATATTGGCTAAAAACTGGGATTTGGCAATACTTGCCGCCTGTGCTTCCTCGACCGCACGACGTAAATCCGCCGTCCTTAGCGCAACTTCGCCTTCAAGCCGGGCGCGGTGTTGTTCCAGTCTCGCATCGCGTTCCTCGATTTGCGCTATCATCCGGTTAAAGCTTTTAACCAGTCGGCCAATTTCGTCTTCGCCCTCGCCTGTTGCCCTCAGCGTGTAATTTTTTTCTTGCGATACCTGCTGGGCCAACAGGGATAAGCGTATTAACGGCGCCGAAATGATCGCCGCCAGATGCTGCCCGTAAAATACGCTCAATAGAAAAGCGGCCAGCATCACCAGTGAAATTCGGCCAAGATTAATGAAAAGTTTCCACCACATCGGCCGCAAGTCGACCACCAGGTATAAATAGCCTGTGGTCTCGCCATTCAGCTTGACCGGCTGTAGCACGGCATGGCTCAGCGCTATGATGCGGTTCTGCTGTAGCGGGTCGCCGTTACCGGGTAATGCGCTTGGAAAAGCAAGCCATTGATGCTCAGGCTTGTTGGCGAGGTAATGGGCAAATGCCGCCCCTTTGAGGGTATATAACTGCGCGCCGATGATAGCGGGTTTACTGTACAACGCCGCCAGGATGTCGGTTGCCGATCGTTTGTCGTTAAACAACAGGGCCGCGGCGGCATTAAAACCGATCATATCACCTGTTGACGCGGCGTCGGCCAGTATTTGGCTGCGTTCCTTCCAGAATTCCGTGACACTGCTGACCAGTAAGGTGAATACCAGCGCCAAGCCGACGGTAACCGCCTGTAAATGGCGAAGCTTGCTGGTTATAGGGCGATCGGCGAGTTTTTGTGCGTTCATAAATCGTCTATATCAAGCAGTCATTTTGTGACATTGACGTATTTCGCCAATTTAAGCAGTTTGGCGCTGATATGCACACCATCAGCGTTTGCTGCATCCAGGTTAATCTCAAAACCAAGGCGGTTACCGTCTTGAACCAGGCCTATCATGCCGCCTTGATCGACGAAACCCGGTTTGTCGCTGACCGTGACGATCGGGGAGCCTTTTAAATCACGGATAATCGCCGCCGTATTTTCAGCGGGACCGATAAAGACCATGTGACAGTTTTTCAGCTCTTCACCGTTGATGTCTCGCCGCAGAAGCATCGGTTTGCCGCCGATAGTTTTATTTTCGAGCACTGACAGGCTATCGCCTAAGCGGTCGTTATTGGTCGTGCATAAGCGGTAATTGTCTTGAGCGGCGGCTGTTTCCGGCCAATCAATAAACTTGAAGAAGTTGAACAGGAAAGCCGTGATTACCGCCGTTTCGCTACCGGATTCGGCGCAGGCCTGGCCGTTGATTGCTGAGGCAAGCAGCAGGGCGGGTATCAGCAAAATGGCGCGTGCGGTGCGTACCTTGTTATGCTTGATGGCTACCTGGCTATCGGGCATCGGAAAGCAGGCACGGCGTGCTTTGGCGGGTTGAAAGTAAAGCCTTGCATTGCTGGGTCATGGTCGGCGGCTCAGATTAAAACGTCACTTGCAATTTGACGCGGAATTCGCGCCCGTTCATCGGCAAGGTGTTTTGTGTGATGTCGGCCGGCCCGGTACCGCCCGGCATTGGGTAACGCGTGTCGAACAGGTTATATAGCCCAAATAAAACATCCAGGCCGGGGGCGATTTTATCGCTGCTTAAATTGAGGTTGAGCTGGTTATAAGCATCGGCCAAACCGTTTTGCGGGGTTCTGCGTTCGTCAATAAAGATATTTTCAATGCCCAGTTTGGCGAAGTTATTAAACAAGGGTTCGGCATAGTGCAGTTTAAAGACATTTTGCGGCGAGCCATAGGCCCATACCCGGCCTTCTGTTTCGTCAGTCACGTCGCTGTAGGTGTACGAAGCCTTTAACAAACGACCGCTATCCCAGCGCTGTTCGGCTTCCAGTTCAACGCCGAAGGCATGGTAGCTGCCGGTGTTGATAAACGGTCCGTTGGCGCCGTAGCCCGGTTCCAGGTTTTGTTTCAAAAACTGGCTGATGTCGTTGTAAAACAGGTCGCCGATTAATTTCAGGCCGCTTGCTGAATGCCATTCGACGACGCCTTCATAGCTCTTGATTTGCTCTTCGTAGTTGCCGGGATTAGCGCTGTTGGTGTTGGAGTTGTAGTCGCGCTCCCAGGCATTAGGGGCGCGGAAGGTAGAGCTGTACAGTAGTTTGAAATGGGTGCTTGCCAGCGGGTTCCAGATCAATCCCAGGCGCGGGTTAAGTTGCAGGTTTTTCAGCAGGTGATGGTAGTCCAGGCGGAGACCGGTGCTGAGCGTTAAATCGTCAAGGAGGCGTATATCGTCTTGCGCGTAGAGTTCGACGCGATGGCCGTGGCGGTTACTGTCTTGATAGCTTATCGAAGGATCGATGTCATAATTGAATAAGCGCTGACGCTGGTCGTATTGATATTCCAAACCAAGCATCAGGCGGTGGCCGTCAAAAAACGTGCTGGTCAGTTGCGCTTCGCCGCCCCACCAACGGCCGGCAGCCTCGTCGTGATTGATGACCCTGCCGTCATTGTCATAGGCTTCGTCGGCGAGGTAGTCATAGCCCTGGTAAAAGCCTTTTAGTTGTAACGCGCTTTTATCGTCCAGGGCTTTTGCGTATTTAAGTTGCCGAAAAACTGCCGGTCGACGGTGTAAAAATCCGGGTCGTTGAAGAGGGCGCCGAAAGCCGCCGTTGGGACCCGTTTGAAACGGTCGACAAAGCCGCTCATCAACGTGAATTCTTTATATTGCAGCCTGCCGAACAAACGGTCTGCGCGTTCAGTGTCCATATTATGGGCGATGCCGTTGTTAGTGGCGGGAGAGTCGAATTCCGGGAAATACAGGTTCTCGACGCCGGCGCTGTCGTAATGCGACGCCGAAAGCAGGACATCGGCGCCGTTAGTGAGTTTTTTGCCGTAACTGGCCCGGCCTTTGTAAGTATCGAAGCTGCCGGCTTCGCCGGCCAGTTGCGCGCCGTTAATAGCATGACCTGTTTTGGTGACGATGTTGATTAGGCCGAAGAAGGCGTTGGCGCCGTATATCGACGAACCGGAGCCGGGGATATATTCGATGCGTTCGACCAGGTCCATGTCCAGCATGAATTCCTGGGCTATAAAGCCGCTGTCAAAGATGTTTTCATTCATGCGCTGGCCGTCGATCATAACCAACATGCGCGAGTTGTAATCGTTGGGCTGTAAAAAGCCCCGGACGCCCAGATAACTGTAATTGCGGTCGTTACTCGTGTACAGCCCACGCATCGCGTTCAACGCTTCCGCCAGCGTGCGCCAGCCGAAGGTGCGAATGTCGCCGGCGGTCAGCACCGATACGGAAGAAGGCGATTGACTGGTTTTTTGTCCCAAGCGTGATGCCTTGATCACTTCGACATTCAGCAGCTCTTCTATGGAAAGATCGGTTAAATCCTCATGAGGGGAATTGCCGGCTTCGGCTTGGTTGCCCAGGATTATCAGGAGGGCAGCGATAATTAGGCTATGCATTATTCTGGGTTGTCGCCGCCTGGACAGGCCAATTTTAAGCTGAAAGCCGGTTTATTGCGTTTTGGTAATCGAAACATGCTAACTGACCAATGCGGTCTTGTGCCTGAATTTAATGAGTGTGCCGGTATTGTAGCTTACAGTTAAGGTATAAGCGGAATTGATGTGCGGGGAAAAAGCGTAGATACGCATCGCGTACCTTTATTAGCAGGGTCAATGTGTAAGGTTGATTGGATATTTCGAAAAGGGTACGCGGTGCGTACCTTACAGCGTCGTGGTTTTGCGCATTTATGGCGGGGGCCGGAAGCCGGCTTGGTTAAGCTGCGCCTTGGGAGGGGGCAATAATAACTTCCTGGCGTCACTGCCCACACTATGCCGCCGGTATAAAAAGCGGAGCTCAGGCTTTGCCTGATAAGAATTGGTTCAGGCAAAGCCTGAGCGCCAAACGCTTGCGACGGTAACAATAAGCGTAACTGTTCAGATCCGCCCTACAGTAAGGGGCTGAATAGTTACCTTGGGAAATTTTTTTAGCGGCTGCCTTGCTGTGTGAAGAATACACCTGATTGGCCGGTTTTTTGTGTTTTTATCGGCAGGCAGCGCTTGCCGTGGCCGCGGAAACAAACAAAAATCCTGCGCAATTCAGGTCTATTCAAATTTAGCTTTAGACTCTGAGTAGCGCTTTCGCCATTTTTTCCGACAACTGCGCGTCAGTAAATTGCGGCTCATTAGGCGGGTAAAGCTCTACTTCATCCAGCTCAAAGCCGTATTCTTTAGCCAAGTTAAGAATTTCTCTTATTTTCATGCAGGCCAGTAATTTTTCTTTCAGCTCTGGGTCAGCTTTTGACTTTTCTGAAAATGCTTTGATGTCGGCTATTGCCATGGTTTTTTCTCCGTTGGTTGAAAATAAATGTGGGTGAGTATGAAAACTCGGGGTGCAGGCATACCCACAGGACATAAGAAACTGTTTTCTATGTCCTGCGGGAGCCATAAATACTTTCTACACGCTGTAAGGTTCGTTCATCCAGTCATTAAGAACGGCAGTATCACGTTCCGGTAAATATGCAAAATGTCCGTTGACATCCTGGAAAACGGCCACGCCGCAGTCGGGTGTCACCAGTTTACCTTTGACCATATAAAAAAACCATGCAAACGGGTAGCCTGCCTGCCGATCAAAGCGGGTGAGCAGGCTATGCAGCGCCGTACCTTTTTTTCCGGCGATGTTTTCCATATGGGGCAGGTTTTTTTGTTGGGTATTAACGAGTTCAACATTGATGACTTGTTCGCCGAAACGTCCGGTATGCTGGTACGGGCGAATGATCCAGTCATCGCAAAACACAGCCTTGTGTCCGGCGCTGCTGCGGTTCCAGTCGTCGAGAAAACGCTGGGCCGGATGTACGATGCTGTGGTATTTATTGATTTCATCCATGAAAACCGACACGTCAGTTTTACGTCGATAAGTGTAACGTGCGGTCCCGATGTAAAATGTTTCTATACATGCCGGCTCCAGCGGGTCAATAAATTCTTCTAAATCTTCCGGCGGCTGCTGGTCGCTGACTAACCAGCGATCGGCGATTTCATGGGTTTTATCAATGTCTATCTGTATGAAATCCTGTGCCTTGTTACCGGTTTGAATAACAAAGTGCAAGGTGTTGCCGGTTTGCCGGGTCGCAATCAGTTGTTGCTCCTGCGCATGTTCAATCAGCGTTTGCAGGTCTTTGCCACCTTCAATATAAGTTCTCTCCGTCCATTCGATCAGGCTATTGGCGACGCGCTTGCCGTTCCTGTCGATAATACCGCCCAAGCGGTACCATTCGTCGCCGATCCGGGCCAACTGCACCGGACAACCGGGAACTAACGCTTCAAGTTTCGCCAGTAATGCCTGGTCGTTCGGTTCCGGCAAGGTGTTTTTACAGATTTTGGCAAGCGCGGGTCCGTCCAGCATTTGTTTGTCGATGGAATAGGTTGTTATCTCTGCCATGCTTAGCTATCCGGTTTGGGGTGTGCAGTTAATCGTTCCTGCACGGCTGTCCTGACATCGGGTTCCGGGTCATCGACCAGCGCCATCAGCGCGTTGACGTCAACGCGCTGTGCGGCGATATAGCGTACAACCCAGTCGGGATCACCGAGCATGCTGACGGCGTCGTCAGGGTCCATGCGTTCAACGACGATACGCCTTATTTCAGGCGCATTGTCGTCGGCCATTAAGCCTAAGCTGACTTCTGGCAAACGTTCGGCGATGACTTTTCGCACTTCCAGGTCGGGGTCGCGAATAAAACGGAATAAGCGCCCTATCGGCAAGCGCTTGGCGACCGTTACCCTGACGATATAGTCCTCATCATCAGCGAGTTTTTCCAGTTCGTCATAGCCGATGCGGTCGGCGACCGTCATGCGGACTTCCCGGTCACGGTCATGAATCAACAGGTGCAACTGCGAGGGCTGCAGGCGGAAAGCCACGGCACGCCTGACGACTTCATCCTGGTCCTGTATTAAGGCGGCTAATGCTTTTTGCGGCGCATAGCGCACGGCGATTGCACGCCGTTCCCAGAAGTGGTCTTGGAGGTATTGCTCCGCGTAAGCCGGGTTGACCCGGAAGAAACGGTCTATTTGTCGCCCGCTTTCGGCGCTAACGCAAGTGTCGCCCGGCATGCACGAGCCTCTCAGCAGGGTTTTGCTACGGAAAGGGCAGAGACTGCAGTCAGCAATAGGAACAGTAACGGGACTTACAGTACCAGGCATGACGAATCCATTACTCGGCGATGATTTCGGCGACAACAACACCGGTTGCAGTGTCATAATCCTGGGTCAGGCACAGGCAATGCTCGCGGCCATCGATTAAATAAAGGTTAAATCCTGTCCGTTCGATAATGGGTTCATGATTGGGTATATCATCGTCCATGCAATAGGTGAAATGGATACCGGGGTATTGCTGCCTAAGTGTTGTGATGACGCTGTCATCAACACCCTGGCTGTCACAGGTCGCAGCAATTTCAAGGGTTTGTTCTATGCTAATCATCCGCGGGCTTCCTGTTTAAATCGGCTGCGTTCCGGTGTTTCAATGCCGATGATTTTGGCTAGCCAAGGCGGCGGCGTGCCGGCAATGACCTCTTGTAATTGCTTGACGGTGTCGCTAATCGATTCCTGTTCGGGGAGTTTTATCGGGTATATGCCTTGTTTAACGATTTTTGCTGCCGCAGGACCGCCGACCGAGGCCATGTAAACTACTTTGCAATCATGGATCAGTTCAGCCCTATAGACGTTTTTATCATCGATGATTTTATTATTGACCAGCAGGCCTTCCGGTATTTCGGCATCGCGTATGTCAATCAAGCGCGCTTCTTCGGATGAAACCTGGTAAATCATGAATTGACGGCAGGAGCCGAAATGCCCGTCTACGGTGACGCCGTCATCACTGGCGCAGGCGACCCTGACTGAACCCGGCATATCGCCTTCCTGGTAAACATCAATAGGCGGCAATAATTGTTCAATCTTTTCGTTTTTTAGGATGTTTAACGCGCGCATTAGGGTGCTGTCATCGATGCCGGGAAAACCTGTTTTCAAGGCATGCAAATCGATGCCGGCTAGTTTTTTTTCAGTAATTGGTAAACTGACCGAGCGTGTTAATGCCGTCAGCAAGGTTTTGGCATCGGTATCGGGCAAGGCGCGTGCCGCCAGCCCGATCCTGAGAGCCAGTTCCCGTGATAGCGCGATCTGGCTCATTGCCTTATGCCTCTAATGGCAGTATGCAGTTATCGATAGGGCATACTTTGACGCATTGAGGCACATCAAAATCGCCTTCACATTCGGTACAGGTGCGTTTGTCTATTTTAAAGACAACAGCTCCTTCCGTGATGGATTGGGTAGGACAGACCGGTTCACAGTCGCCGCAAGAAATACATTCTGCTTCAACAATATATAAGGCCATGGTTAATCTCCTGAATCTAAGCGTTTCGCGCGTAAGGTGATAGGGAAGTCGGGTGGGTCTATCGGTTCGAAATAGTACCTTGAACCGTCGGCGAGCACAACTTCGCCACCCCATTTTTCCGGGCTGTCAAATTCAACGGATTCCGCCACTTCTTCCAGATCTTTTTTCGGTACGTAGAAGACCAGCTTGCCTTCCGGGTTTTTTTTCAACATAACGCTAGGCATTGGGTTTCTCCGTTTATTAGGGTCGGGTGAGTTGTAGGGTAGGCACCGCATACCGTTCCTATAGCCTGAAGACTTCGGCTATGGAAAGGTACGCGATGCGTACCCTACGGATTAACGAATCAAGTCGTAGTTATAATCCGTTGTACCCATGCCTTTGGTTTCTTTATCGAGCTGTTCAAGTACGGCGTTCACCAGCGTGGTCAGCATATAGATAGCGCCTTCATAACCCAGCGTCGTCATTCTGTGCAGATGGTGACGGTCGAAGATCGGGAAGCCGATGCGGATTAACGGTACTTCAAACTCTTCGCCTTTATAGAAGGTATCGCGTTGGATGAACTTGCCGTAAGAATTGCCGATCATGAAATCCGGTTTGTTGGTGAATACCAGCGAGCGGAAATGCCATAGGTCGCGTCCGATATGAATCTGCGTGTTCTGGCCGTAAGGTGAATCCTTGCAGATTTTTTCCATCGCTTTCAACCAGCGTTTGTTAGCATGGTTGCACAGCACATCGGAAGGTTCGGAGCCTATTTCAAGCAGGAATTTAGTCATACCCATCACGAAATCGGCATCGCCGTACAGCGCGAATTTTTTGCCGTGCATCCAGGCGTGTGAATCGGTCATCATGTCCACGAGGCGACCGCGTTCCAGTTCCAAAGAAGCCGCAATCGGTTTGCCGGTCAGTTCGGAGACTTTCATCAGGAATTGGTCGGTCCACTCCAGGCCCATCGGGATGTTGATCGCTGTAGCCGGTTGATGCCAGATGTTTTGCACGAACTTTTTGGTTTTTTCCAACTGCCAGGGTTGCAACAACAGGGTGTCAATCGCATTCGGCGCATCCTTGATTTCAGCTTGCGTAGTGCCGCCCGCATACATGCGGAAGGTGCCGTCGGCTGGTGTATCCAGCACTTCGGAAGGATCGCTCAGCAACGAATAATCGACGCCCATTTCTTTCATCATGCGGTGCATGACGCGGAAATTGCCGAGATAAGTTTCAAAGCCCGGCACCAGGTTGAGCTTGCCGTTGGAGCCGACTGCTTTACCTTCCATGTGGTTCAGCGTGAAATACTTGGCCATGCCCTCGAACATATTGTCCCAGCCGGTGGTGTGGCTGCCGACAAAGCTTGGGGTATGCGCGAACGGGGTAGGGTAATCCTGCTCGATATGACCGGCTTTTTTGGCGTTGTTGATAAACGCATTCAAGTCGTCACCGATAACTTCAGCCATACAAGTGGTTGATACGGCGATGATGTCGGGTTGGTATAAGGCTTTGGCGTTTTCGAGACCTGCGAACATGTTTTTCTGTCCGCCGAAAACCGCCGCATCTTCCGTCATCGAATCCGATACGCAGGCAACAGGCTCTTTAAAATGACGGTTGAAGTAAGTACGGAAATACGCGACACAACCCTGTGAACCGTGCACATACGGCATGGTTTTTTCAAAACCCAGTGCGCAAAGAACGGCGCCTAGCGGTTGGCAGGCTTTAGCAGGGTTTACCGTCAAGGCTTCGCGGTTAAAATTGAGCTCTTGGTATTCCTTGGTGGTCGACCACTGGAACACTTCATCAATTTTTTCCTGTGGATGGCACTCTTCGTAGGCCTCACGTTTGTTGCCAATGTTTTCCTTGTATTCGTCGGTTCTGAATAAAGGATAGCTGGGTTGTATATTATCGACTTGTTGACTCATGGTAATCTCCTACGCGCCACTAATCTGTGGACGACGTTTTGGGAAGTAGGGTGTACTTAATCGTTCCCACGCACTGGCGTGGGAATGTCTCTGTGGACGCTCTGCGTCCCGTGCCGCTGGAGCGGCCAGGCTGCGTTCCCACACTGCCCCGGCGGGGTACGCCGGAGCGTGGGAACGGTAAACAACCTACGCGGCAGCCTTTACTGCTTCAGTGCCGGCAGCTTCGGTCTTCCACGGCGCTTTCACCTGCTTCCAGCAAGGATTGTTCAGGGTCATGTCCATATCGCGGGCGAAGATGGCGAAGCCGTCATAGCCGTGATAAGGGCCTGAGTAATCCCAAGAGTGCATTTGCCGGAATGGGACGCCCATTTTTTGGAAAATATATTTTTCCTTGACGCCGGAGCCAACTAAGTCGGGTTGTACTTTCTTTACGAACTCTTCAAACTCATAACCGGTGACATCGTCATAAAGCAAGGTCGCATTGCCCATTTCCTTGATGGTGCGGTCGTAGTCATCGTTATGGCCGAATTCATAACCGGTACCGACGACTTCCATGCCTAAGTCTTCATACGCGCCGATCACATGGCGTGGACGCAAGCCGCCTATGTACAACATGACGCGTTTGCCTTGCAGACGTGGTTTGTATTTGTCAATAACGGCCTGGTATTCAGACTCGTAGCGCGCAATCACGCGCTCAGCGCCTTCCTTGATGGTGTCGTCAAAGTGTGATGCGATCCGGCGTAAGGATTCGGCGATTTTTGTCGGGCCGAAAAAGTTATACTCAATCCAGGGGATTTTGTATTTTTCTTCCATGTGCCGGGCGATGTAGTTCATCGAACGGTAGCAGTGGATCAGGTTCAGCTTAACTTTTGGTGTTTTTTCGATTTCAGCAATCGTGCCGTCACCGGACCATTGAGCCACTACGCGCAGGCCCATTTCTTCGAGCAGGGTACGAGAAGCCCAGGCATCGCCGCCGATGTTGTAATCGCCGATCACAGCGACATCGTAAGGTGTCGTCGGGAAGCTGTCGTCGCCGTCGCGGTTTTCCAATACCCAGTCGCGTATTGCGTCGTTGGCGATATGGTGGCCTAAGGATTGCGATACGCCGCGGAAGCCTTCGCAACGGACAGGAACCACAGGTTTGCCGATTTCCTTATTGGCTTTTTTCGCGACCGCTTCAATATCGTCACCGATCAGTCCGATTGGACATTCCGATTGGATACTGATGCCTTTATTAAGTGGAAACAAGGCTTCGATTTCGTGCATGATTTTGGCGAGTTTCTTGTCGCCGCCGAAAACGATGTCTTTTTCGGTAAAATCAGATGTAAAGTTCATTGTGCCGAAGGTATTGATGCCGGTCGTACCGACATAATAGTTGCGACGGCCTGCACGGGAATACTGGCCGCAACCGACCGGACCGTGCGAAATATGGATCATATCCTTGATAGGACCCCAAACCACGCCCTTGGAACCGGCATAAGCACAACCGCGAATGGTCATGACGCCGGGTAGGGATTTACGGTTTGAAGTAATGCATTTGTTTGATTTTTCGAGTGACTGATCGTTAACCGCCAAATGTTTTGCGCGGTCTTTTTTGGCTTGTTCCGGATAAATTTCCAGAACTTCCTGAATCAACGCTTCAGTCTCTTCTCTAGTTAAAGCTGCCATGTTAGTCTCCTGCTAATGTCATGGGTAATCTCCCATAGACCAATTTGAGGATGGAAATCTGTAGGGTACGCGTTGCGCACCCTACAATATTGCGTATTTTAAGCAGCTGCTTCAGCGGCTGCCGTTACACCAATAATAGATTCGTCTTCTTGATCGATAATGCCGAATTCCATCATTAATTCTTCCAACTCATCCATAGTGATGGGAGTAGGAATAACGAAATTCTTGTTATCACGAATCTTTGTAGCCAACTGACGGTATTCATCCGCTTGTTTTGCAGTGGGTTCATACTCGATAACCGTCATGCGGCGAATTTCAGCGCGTTGTACGACATTGTCGCGTGGTACGAAATGAATCATTGTCGTGCCGATTTTTGCAGCCAATGCAGAAATCAACTCATCTTCACGAGCGGTTTCACGTGAGTTACAGATCAAGCCGGCCAGACGGACACTGCCTGAGTTAGCGTATTTCACAATACCTTTGGCAATGTTGTTAGCGGCGTACATCGCCATCATTTCGCCCGAACAAACGATGTAAATTTCTTGCGCCTTGTTTTCACGGATTGGCATGGCAAAACCACCACACACAACATCGCCAAGTACATCATAAAAAACGAAGTCAAGTTCATCGTCGTAAGCTCCTTCTTCTTCAAGGAAGTTAATCGCCGTGATAACACCGCGACCAGCACAGCCTACTCCGGGCTCTGGACCGCCTGATTCCACGCATTTGATACCGCGGTAACCCGCTTTTAATACATCTTCAAGCTCTAAATCTTCAACACTGCCTGCTTCAGCGGCCAAGCTCATAATGGTGGTTTGCGCTTTTGCGTGCAGGATTAAACGAGTAGAATCCGCTTTAGGATCGCAGCCTACGATCATTACTTTATTACCCAGTTCTGCCAAAGCAGAGACGAGGTTTTGTGTTGTCGTAGACTTACCGATTCCACCTTTACCATATATTGCACATTGACGTAATCTTGCCATGATCTCTCTCCTGTTTAGGACGTTGTTGTTAATGACAACTGGGATAAAGCAACGCCTGTGCCAACTCTATAGCAATATTGTATCTATTTGAATTAAAAAGAAAAATAATTTATTTGCCGGCGATATAATGCGTTGTGTTACCAACATTTTGTTAGGGTTTTTGTAGTTTTGCTGACAGTGTGGTTTGGCTTTTCGGGGTGCAGCCTGCTATGGATAGCTTAGCTACTGCACTGTTTGTTTGATGAGCGCCGGGACTGTTGGCAATGTTATAAACGAAACACACAATCCCGTTGGTTTGTTGTAATAACTTATTGATATATAGTTATTCTTAAGCTTGTTGGTGATATGGATTGTTTTTTGCTTGGATATTGCTACACACAACAATGATGGAGTTAGTAATGTCTGCAAATGTTTTTTCTGAAATATTAAATGGTCTCTATGAAAACCAGGTCGTGCCTTACCTGGGTCCCGGCGTACTTTTTGACGCCAAAAACAAGCTCAGCGGCCAGGCTATGCCGGCCGACAGTAACAGCCTGATCCTGGCGATGAATAACGGCCAGCCGATGGCGGCTAAATTAATGTATGAGTTCCCCCGTGCGGCGATGAATATGGAGCTGAAAAAAGGCCGTAACTTCCTGGGCCAGTTCCTGACCAAGTTATACGGCGAAACCGAATGGACGCGTGCGGCATTACACGACTGGCTGGCTGAATGGCGGCCTCAATATGTCATCGATATTAACCGGGATACGCAATTACAGGACAGCTATGCCGATGAAGAGCATACCTTGGTCGTCGGCCTGGCCAGGATTAGCGCCAGCCACTTTCGTTTTAAGCTGTATCATTTCGATGGCAGCGACTATTTTGAAATTCCGCAGGAACAGGTTGATCGTAGGTTGCCGATTTTATTCAAGCCGATGGGGACGCCTAAACCCGAAGCCAATTATGTTGCGTCGGACGCCGATTATGTCGATTACATCACCGAGCTGATGGGCGGCTTTGCTATTCCCGATTTTCTTAAAGCGTACCGTAAGGGCAAGCAGTATTTATTTATCGGCATGCCGTTAAATCGGGATTCCGAGCGCATGGTGATGAGTGACATCAGTTATGACGCCGCCGAGCCGAGAGGATGGGTGCTGAATAAAAACCCTACGGATAAGGAAATACGGTTTTGCAGCAAAATGGGACTGGTTATTCTCGATGCGGGGGTTGAAGACCTGCTGAATGCCGCCGGCTTTGTTGACGCTTATAGACAATCTGCCTGAGTTTTGGGGTTCCCGACTTCCTGGTCGGGAACCCGGTGTTGCCCCTGCCTTTTAACATTTCCATATAAGCGCTAATTCCATGAGCGCTTCAATCATGCCCATGCGCGGGACGGGGTTTGCAATCCCGTTCTAAATGTTTTGACATTGCAGCTATCCTTGAGCCCTGCGATAAACCTTGCGGACAGGGCAACATGCCCTGTCCGGCATAGTATGCGGTCGGTTTATGTTGAATCAATTTCTATCCTCCAAACCCTAATCGTATTAATCTGGGCAAGCCATGCGGCTGCCTGTGCAGATGGTGATGTTTCATAAGCAACACGTCTCAGGCTGTTTCAATGAGACATAGTTATGTTTCATTGAAACATAGCAAGGCGTGCGACACCGCATAAACCGGCCAATATACGAGGCTTGTAATCATGGCATGGCCTTTGCTTTTAAGCTCGTAACGCTGATTTTGTTTTTACTCGAAACCACTACCGGAGAGATGTGATGATTTTCAAACAGTTATTTGATCAAGAGACCTGGACCTATACCTACTTAATTGCAGACCCGGCCAGTAAAGACGCGGTCTTTATCGATCCTGTCAATACCCATATCGATGACTATATCGCTTTGCTGGAGCGCTATGATTTGCGGCTTAAATACACGTTGGAAACCCATGTCCATGCCGACCATATCACGGCAGGGGGACTATTGCGCCAGCGTCTGGGCGCGCAAACCGCGGTCAGCCATTTGTGCGGTGCTGAAGCGGCGGACATCCAGATCAAGGACGGCGATATTTTTGAATTCGGCGACGGCGAACAGGTTAAAGTGATCGCAACGCCCGGCCATACCCGCGGCAGTATTTCCCTGTTATGGCGCGACCGCTTGTTCACCGGCGATTCTTTATTTATCGGCGGTTGCGGCCGCACCGATTTCCAAGGCGGTGATGCCGGCGCGCTTTATGACTGCATTACGCAACGCCTGTTTACCTTGCCCGATGAAACCCTGGTTTATCCGGGCCATGATTACCAGCAGCGCTGGGTTAGCAGCATCATCCAGGAGCGCACGACGAATCCCCGTCTTGCGGGAAAATCGCGCGATGAGTTTATCGACATCATGGCGAACCTGAATTTGCCTAAGCCACGCCTCATTGATGAAGCGGTGCCTGCCAACCGTTATTGCGGTCTCGATGAAAATGAACGCCAGGATGCTGTGGCTGTTAGAGATGCGACGCCTCCGCTTCGTCGCGAGTTCAGCACGCAGGACCTGGTTGCCGAGGCCAAGCAGCATATTACTGAAGTCGATGTGGCGACTTCTAAAAAATTGCTGGCGGAAGGTAATATTGTCCTGCTCGATGTCCGTGAGGAAAACGAATATGCCGCCGGGCATGTCGATAATGCCGTGCTGCTGCCGCGCGGCGTGTTGGAATTTAAAATCGCCGGCGTACCTGAATTGGCGGATAAATCCAAGGCGGTGCTGATTTATTGCCGCACCGGCGGGCGTTCGGCCTTCGCGGCGCAAACGATGCAATTATTGGGTTACACCAATGTGCTGTCGATGGCCGGCGGCTTTGAAGCGTGGCAAAAAACTCTGGTTTAATGGGTTGACTTAACGCGGTTTTTAGGTGAAAAGTAAGGCGGGAAAGCGATTACGCTAGGCTTTCTTGAACTTAAATAACAACAACCCGGAGGAACTATGTCACAGCAACACCATACAGTATTAATCATCGGCGGCGGCGCGGCAGGCGTATCGGTCGCCAACAACATGCGCAGGCAAAACGCGACTATCGATATTGCGATTGTCGAGCCGTCCGAAAAACATTATTACCAGCCCGGTTTCACGATTATCGGCGGCGGCGCTTATACCTTGAAACAGACGACAAAAAATGAGGCGGACTTAATCCATCCCTCGGTCAAGTGGATTAAAGATTACGCCGAAACCTTCCAGCCCGATGACAACACCGTTACCTTACGTTCCGGTGATACGATCGGCTATGACTACCTGGTCGTTTGTCCCGGTCTGCAGTTGGATTGGGACAAGATCCAGGGCTTGCGGGAAACGCTGGGCAAAAACAAGGTTTGCAGCAATTATTCGCCGAACACCGTTGAATATACCTGGGAATGCATCAACAGCCTGGAATCGGGCACGGCATTATTTACGCAACCGCCGATGCCGATTAAATGCGCCGGTGCGCCGCAAAAAATCATGTATCTGGCAGCAGACCGGTTTCGTAAAAAAGGCATCTTGGATAAGTTCACTATTGAATTCTGCAATGCCGGAGCCGTGCTGTTCGGCGTACCGTTCTTCGCCAAAGCCTTGAGCAAAGTCGTCGACAGCTACGGCGCCAAAACCAGTTTTAACTGTAACCTGGTCGCTATAGACGGGTCGGCAAAAACGGCGACTTTTGACGTGACCGATAGCGACGGCAACAAGCAGCAAGTGACCAAAGCCTTCGATATGATTCATGTCACGCCGCCGCAAAGTGCGCCGGATTTCATCAAGCAAAGTCCTTTAGCGAATGCGGCCGGTTGGGTTGATGTCAACGACAGGACCTTGCAGCACAATAAATACAGCAATATTTTCGGTTTAGGCGATGCCTGCTCGACATCCAATGCCAAGACTGCGGCCGCGGTGCGCAAACAAGTCCCGGTTGTGGTCGATAATATTCTTGGACTGATGAGCAGCAAGCCGCCGGTCGAAGGTTATGACGGTTACGGTTCCTGCCCATTGACCACGTCATTGAACACGGTAATGCTGGCGGAGTTTTCTTATGCCGGCAAGGTAACGCCGTCTTTTCCATTGCTGGATCCCAGGAAAAACCGCTTTATCTGGTGGTGGGGTAAAACAACCGGCTTTCCGTGGTTGTACTGGCACTTAATGCTGAAGGGTTACCGTATCGATATTCCACATCGGGAATCCTATGCCCAGCGTTTTATGAACGAAGAATAGAGTCCGGAGTGCAAGCTTTGCTTGCCTCTCTTATAGTGACCACGTCCACGTCCGCCTTTATGCAACAAAATGCGTACTCTACTCACTGTAGGCCTCTGTCTTGGCTTGCGTATAACGACGGATGAGGAACGTGGGAACGAGGATAACAAGCGCAATGCCTTATACACCATTTAATCTTTCACATTTGGCGCAGTTTTTCCCTATTATCGCGTGGCTGAAGACCTACAGTCGCCAGGATATTAACGATGATTTGTTTGCCGGTGTTATTACCGCGATCCTGTTGGTGCCGCAAGGCATCGCCTATGCGATATTGGCAGGCTTGCCGCCGCAACTTGGGCTTTATGCCAGCATCTTGCCGCCGATAGCGTATGCGCTGCTGGGTACGAGCCGGACCTTATCGGTAGGGCCGGTTTCGATTGCGGCAATCATGATTGCCGGTGCACTGACTGCGCCGGAAATTACTGCGTTGGGCGCTCCGGTGCAAAGCGCGTTGATCCTGTCGGCGGAAAGCGGCTTAATGATGCTGCTGATGGCCTTGCTGC
>Ga0172373_10005140_pt1 | contig 18068 bp, 15 predicted proteins | sample Lak10m_2_FD_114546 | JGI IMG/M metagenome (GOLD analysis project Ga0172373, IMG submission 114546) | Freshwater microbial communities from Kabuno Bay, South-Kivu, Congo - kab_092012_10m | ecosystem: Environmental > Aquatic > Freshwater > Lake | place: Democratic Republic of the Congo...
GTCTCAGGCTGGCGACGCCTGTGGAACTACTGGCCTGACGCCGTCACGGCACCCGGGAGCGCCAGGAGTCGTTCGCGCGACAGTCTCATCAAGCCATGAACAGGCGAGATGCCAGGGAGCTGCCGATCGCCAGCGGCGAGTGGTGGCCGAGAGTCGTCGATCTGAAGCGCGGGCCTAACTCGATGGAAGACTCGCCAGCACTGGAGCGAACCTGACTCGCTCTCCGTACCGACCCCTGAAAAGTCAGGAGGTCCTGAGACAAAGCCCCGCGTGGTGCGGGGCTCCGCGCGCCCTCGAAGCTCGCTCAGCAGGTTCGAAGGTCTTGTCCTGGCGGAGAGGGTGAGATTGACTCGGGGCCATCCATGGCCCTCGCCCCTCGCGCTCGCTCGGGGCGCGCTGCGCGCGTCCGATTCGGCTCTCCTGCCGAGTCGCCGAACTCAGTGAGCTCGTCCACGAACCCTGCGCACACCAATGAAACAAAAAAGGGAGCGCGAGGCTCCCTTTTTTTATTTCATTTGGCGGAGAGGGTGAGATTCGAACTCACGGTCCCCGTGAAGGGACGCCGGTTTTCAAGACCGGTGCAATCAACCGCTCTGCCACCTCTCCGGTGTTCCAGCGGACGGAATAGAACTAAATTATGCCTGTTCGGCGGCGTGGTTGCCGCCTTCTGGAGCAGACCATGGGCAATACCGGATCCGTCCTCGCCGCCCTCCTCATCGCCGTGGGTCTCGCCATCGCCGGCAGCAGCATCGGAGACGGCATCGAGCGATTTCGCATCGAAGATCGCACCATCACCGTCAAAGGGCTGGCTGAACAGGACGTTGCCGCGGATTACGCCACTTGGAATCTGGTATTTCGTCGTGGCGGCAACAGTTTCAGCGAAGTGCAGCGAGCGCTCGCCGCCGATCGCGAGCAGGTACTCGCCTTTCTCCGTAAAGCCGGTCTCGAGCCCACCGAGTACGAGATTCAGGCCCTGCAGATCGAAGATCTGTACTCACGCGACTTTGCCGCCCAGAACCAACCCTTGCGCTACACCGGCACCGGCCGGGTCGGCGTGAAATCCAAGCGCACGGAGCTCGTCACCCAGACCTCGCTCGCCGTAGATCCGCTGGTGCAGCAGGGCATTGCCCTGATGGGCGGCAACGGCCCGTTTTATCAATTGCGCGGCTTCAACGAGGTCAAGGCACCGCTGCTGGCCGCTGCCACGCGCAATGCGCGCCAGCAAGCCGAGCAATTCGCCAAGGAGGCCGGTGCGAAACTCGGCCGACTGCGCAGCGCCAATCAGGGTGTGATCAGCATCTCAGGCGCCGACGGCAACGCGTTCGGCGACGATCTCGGCTCGCGCATGAAAAGGCTGCGCGTCGTCAGTACGTTCCAGTACGAACTCGACTGACGCCGATCAGGCACCCGTCCGCAGCACCTCGAGCCCGCCCATGTAGGGGCGCAGCGCGGCAGGAACGGTGACCGAACCGTCGGCGTTCTGGTAATTCTCGAGCACCGCGACCATAGCGCGTCCCACCGCGATGCCGGAGCCGTTCAGCGTGTGCACCGGCTCAGGCTTGCCCGTCTCGGGGTTACGCCAGCGGGCCTGCATACGCCGCGCCTGGAAGGCCTCGCAGTTACTGCAGGAAGAGATCTCGCGGTACTTGCCCTGCCCCGGCAACCACACCTCGAGATCGTAGGTCTTGGCGCTGCCAAAACCGATATCTCCCGCGCACAGCGCCAGCACTCGGTAGGGCAGCTCAAGGCGCTTCAGCACTTCCTCGGCATGAGCCGTCAACTGCTCGAGGGCGGCGTAGGAGTCAGCGGGTTTAACGATGTGCACCAGCTCGACCTTGTCGAACTGGTGCTGGCGAATCATGCCGCGCGTGTCCTTGCCGGCCGCGCCGGCCTCCGAGCGGAAGCACGGGGTGTGCGCCACGTAACGCATCGGCAATTGTTCGGCCGAAAGAATCTGCTCCCGTACGAGGTTGGTCACCGGCACTTCGGCGGTCGGGATGAGATACAACTCGCGTTCGCCTTTGAGAGCGAAAAGATCCTGCTCGAACTTCGGCAGCTGGCCCGTGCCCTCGAGTGCGGCGGCCGGGACCAGATACGGCGCATAGATCTCTTGGTAGCCGTGCTCGCCGGTATGCAGATCGAGCATGAACTGCGCCAACGCCCGGTGCAGACGCGCCAGTCCACCCCGCAGCACCGCAAAGCGAGCGCCAGAGATCCGCGCCGCGGCTTCGAAATCGAGCCCTAGTCGCTGACCGAGATCGGCATGATCCTGCGGCGTGAAATCGAAACTGCGCGGCGTGCCATGGCGCCGCACTTCGAGGTTGGCACTTTCGTCACGACCTTCGGGCACGGAGTCATGCAGCAGATTCGGTAACCCGAGCGCCCAGGCATCTGCCTCGGCCTGCACGGCGTTCAGCGCGGCTTCCGCGGCGCTCAAGAGACCCGTGAGTTCTTCGCCTCGTTTGAGCAGTGCGCTCGCATCCTCGCCCTTGCCCTTCGCCATGCCCACAGCCTTGGCCGTGGCATTGCGTTCGGCGCGAAGTCGATCGGCCTCGATCTGCACCTGTTTGCGCCGCTCCTCGAACGCCGCAAATGCGGCAAGGTCAAGCGCAAAGCCGCGCCGCGCGAGGTTGCGCGCGACACCAGCCGTATCGGTACGTAACAGTTTCGAATCGAGCACGACATCCCTCTCCTGTGGATCAACCGCTGAACGCGACACCGACCGAGCGACCTGCGGCCGCAGCCAGCAGACAACCGAACACCGTCAGCAGCACGTAGGCCAAGGCCTTCATCGAAGCGCCTTCGCTCGTCAACAACACGGACTCAAGCGCGAACGCCGACCAGGTCGTGAATCCGCCGAGTACCCCAGTCAGCCAGAACACGCGCCACGACTCAGCGACGATGGCGCCCTGGGCACTACGACCGAGCAGCACCGACAGTACGCCGATCAAGAAACACCCCGCCACGTTCACGCCCATTGTAGCGAGCGGCAATGCCCCGGGCGCAGTCGGCCAAGCGCGAGAGAGCAGAAAGCGCGCGAGCCCGCCGAGCGCACTGCCCGCGGCGACGGCCACCCACAGCGGCAGCGCGTTCACGTACGCCCCTTGGCCCGCAGTCTGGCGAGCGCCTCGCCGATGCGGATCTCGAGGCCGCGCTCGACCGGGCGGTAGTACTGCCTGGGCGGCAAGCCCTCGGGCAGATACTGCTCTCCCGTCGCATAAGCCTCGGGTTCAGCGTGGGCGTAGCGATAACCCTCGCCATAACCGAGCTCCTTCATCAGGCGCGTCGGCGCATTGCGAAAGCGCAGCGGCACCTCCAGCGTGCCGTACTTCTGCACATCGGCCGACGCTTCGTTGTACGCCGTGTATACCGCGTTGCTCTTGGGCGCACAGGCGAGATAGACCACTGCATTGGCGAGCGCGAGTTCGCCCTCAGGGCTACCCATGCGCTCGTAGGCCTGCCACGCATCCATGGCGATCTGCAGCGCGCGTGGATCCGCAAGACCCACGTCTTCAGTCGCCATCCGCGCGAGACGCCGCGCCAGATACCCGGGATCACAGCCGCCATCGATCATGCGGCAGAACCAGTACAACGCGGCATCGGGATCAGTGCCGCGAACACTTTTGTGTAGCGCCGAGATCTGATCATAGAACTGCTCGCCGCCTTTATCGAAGCGTCGTCGACTGCCACTTGCGACCTCAGCAGCCGCCGCCGCCTCGATACGCCCGTCTTGAGCGAGATCAGCGGCGATCTCGAGCATACCGAGCGCGCGCCGCGCATCGCCATCGGCCGCAGCCACCAACATATCGAGCGCCGACTGCTCGATCTGCAGTCGAAGTGAGCCGAGGCCACGACGCTCATCCGCCAGTGCCCGCTGCAACAAGGTCCGCAGATCCTCCGCCGAGAGCGATTTGAGCACGTAGACGCGCGCCCTCGACAGCAAGGCGCTGACCACCTCGAACGACGGATTCTCGGTGGTGGCGCCGATGAAAATCAGCGTGCCATCTTCGAGATACGGGAGAAACGTATCCTGCTGCGACTTGCTGAACCGATGAACCTCATCGAGGAACAGCACGGTACGACCGCCGCCTGCGAGGCGCGTGGCTTGGGCTTTTTCCACCGCGGCGCGCACGTCCTTGACGCCCGCCATCACCGCCGAGAGCGCGATGAACTCGGCTCCCGAAGCGCGCGCAATGAGCCGCGCCAGCGTGGTCTTGCCGGTACCCGGCGGCCCCCAAAGAATGAGCGAATGCAGCTGCCCCGATTGCACCACGGCGCGCAGCGGTTTTCCGGGCCCGACCACCTGCACCTGCCCGACGAACTCTCCGAGGTTCTCCGGGCGCATGCGATCGGCGAGCGGTCGCGTCAGGTCGGCTGCAGCCATGCTTCCACCTTTGCAAACCAGGAGTCGCGTCGTAGCCAAGAGACACCGAGCGCGATCAATACACCGCTGACGTCGGCGAGCAGATCCAGCCACTCGGCTGACCGACCAAGGGCCATGACGCCCTGCGCCACTTCAATGCCCGCACCCACTGCGATCATGACCAGCGTCACCCGCAGGTACGCTCGACGCTCGACGAGTGCAAAGAACCAGAAGGATAGGACAAAGAACGCTCCGGCATGCTGCAGTTTGTCGATCTGCGGAAACCAGGGCGACATGCCGCTCGAAGGGCGCAGACAGACGTACAGGATGAGCGCAAACAGCGCTGCGCCGCCGAGCACCCACCAGAGAGCCCACTGCAGCGGCCGCATGCGCCCGCCGTCTCAGCGCACCGGGGTGCCGATCAGATCGGCGCCCGGGGGCGGCTCAAAACGAAACACCGTTTCGGCGAGCGTAGGATTACGCTCGATGCGCTCGAACACGATCAGCACTTTCTGACCGAGCTTGTCGTCCAGCTCCATGCGCCGCAGTTCGAGGCCGCGAAAACCGAGCCGCGTTTCCCGAAACTCGGCATCCGAGCGCAGCGGCGCCACGCGGATCCAATCTAGGCCGTCACGACGCGGCAACTCGCTGATCGCGAACGCGCTCCGTAACGGGACCGTACCTGCGAGCAGCGTGGCTGGGGTCACCGTCAAAGCGGCGTTCGCAGGCTTCACGGTGACCTGCTCTACGTCGCGATCGAAAAACCAAAGATTTCGACCATCGGCGACCATGACCTGCGCGGGTTCGGCTGCGGCCACGGGACCGGTCTGCCAGCGGAACCGACCCGGTCGCTGCACGACCAATCGCCCCTGCTCACGTCCGCGCGAACGACCTCGCGCATCCGTCATGGTCTGCGTGAAATCCGCCTGCCAACTACCGAGCCCCGCGAGGAAGCGATCGAGCACGGTATCCTGCGCCATCGCCTGCAGTGGCCACACGCCGCAGCACAGCAGCACAACAACGACTAGGCGGCGCAGCATCCGAAACTCAATCGCCGGCAGGCGCCGGCACGAGGATCTCGCGACCGCCGTTGGCCTGCAGAGGACCCACGAGGCCCGCCGCTTCCATCGATTCGATGAGACGTGCCGCGCGGTTGTAGCCGATCTTCAATCGGCGCTGGACGTAGGAGATCGAGGGCTTGCGCTCGGTCACGACGATCTTCACTGCCTCGTCGTACAACACGTCCTGTTCGGAATCTCCCTCACCCTCGCCGCTCTCACCCTCTTCGGCCGGCAGACCCGGAATGGCGTCCTTCGGACCCGAAAGCACTTCGTCGATGTAGCTCGGCGTGCCCGCCTTGCGCAGCGCCTCGACGACCCGATGCACCTCGGGGTCAGCGACAAACGCACCGTGCACCCGGTTTGGCATCGAGGTGCCCGCCGGCAGATACAGCATGTCACCGTGACCAAGCAACGATTCGGCGCCGCCCTGATCGAGGATGGTGCGCGAGTCGACCTTGGCCGACACCTGGAAGGCGATGCGACAGGGAATATTCGCCTTGATGAGACCCGTGATGACATCGACCGACGGGCGCTGCGTCGCGAGAATCAAGTGAATGCCCGAGGCACGCGCTTTCTGCGCCAGCCGCGCTATCAACTCTTCGACTTTCTTGCCGACGATCATCATCAAATCGGCAAGCTCATCGATGATCACCACGATGAACGGCAGCGGCTCGAGATCGGGAATTTGCGACTGATCGATCGAGGGGTCATTGGCCGCGCGACGCATCAGCACAGGATCTTTGATCGGCTTCTTCTCTTCGTTGGCGTCACGCACTTTGCGATTGAAGCCCGCGATGTTGCGCACGCCCATGGCCGCCATCAGTTGGTAGCGACGCTCCATCTCAGCCACGCACCAGCGCAGCGCGTTAGCCGCCTGCTTCATGTCCGTGACGACCGGGGCGAGCAGGTGCGGGATACCCTCGTACACCGAGAGTTCCAGCATCTTCGGGTCGATCATGATGAGCCGTACGTCCTCGGCGGTGCTCTTGTAGAGCATCGAGAGCACCATCGCATTGATGGCCACCGACTTGCCCGAACCCGTGGTGCCGGCCACGAGCAAGTGCGGCATGCGCTGCAAATCCGCCACCACCGGCGCGCCGCCGATATCTTTGCCGAGCGCCAGCGCGAGCGGCGAGCTGATGTCATCGTACGCCTTGGACTTGACGATCTCGCCGAGCGTGACGATCTCGCGCTTCTCGTTCGGGATCTCAAGACCCATCACCGACTTGCCGGGGATCACTTCAACCACGCGCACGCTGATCGCCGACAGCGCGCGTGCGAGATCCTTGGAGAGCGAACTGATCTGACTCGCCTTCACACCCGGAGCCGGGCGCATTTCGAAGCGCGTCACCACCGGCCCCGGCAACACCGCGACCACTTCCACCTCGACACCGAAATCCTTGAGCTTGAGCTCAACGAGACGCGACATCGCCTCGAGTGCTTCGGCGGAATAGCTCAGCTCCTTGGCTGGCGGATCATCGAGCAGTTGCAGCGGCGGCAGTTCACCCGCCTTCGCCGTGAACAGCGGCACCTGCCGCTCCTTCTCGACGCGCTCGCTCTTCTCAGGTTGCGGCGCCGGTGCTTCGATACGCGGCTTCGGTCGCGCGGCCGCTTTTTTGGTTTCGACCTCGACCACTTCCTTGCGTGCGGCGCGGCGCTCTTCGCCCTCGGCCACATCGCGCTGCTGCTGGCGGCGCGCACGCAGCCAGTCGATCGCACCCCAGAACCCGGCGCCCAACCGATCCATCACGGCGAGCCATGAGAGGCCGAACGCCAGCGACACGCCGCTCATGGCGCAGGCCAGCAGCAACAGCGTGCCGCCGACAAAGTTGAAGTTCTGCGACATCCAGCCGGCGGATAGGCCGCCGACGACACCCCCCGCCCCTTGGCGTAGGATCCCGCCACCAAAGTGCAGGGCCGCCAGCGCACAGGTCGCCGCGAGCAAGAGTACGAAACCACCGGCACGGACGAAGGTGTTGAGGCGCGAAGCCTGCTCCGGCGCATTTCGCCGTCGAAACATCAGCCAGCATGCCGCTGCCAGCATGCAGGGCAGCAGGTAGGCAGGCCCGCCAAAGAGGAAAAACAACGTGTCGGCGAGCCACGCCCCTTGCAGACCGATGAGATTGTTGATGTCGGCGGCCCCAGTCCCCGTATACGAAAAACCGGGATCGTCCGGGTGGTAGCTGAGCAGCGCGACAAACAGCATCAACGCCACGGCGCCGGTGAGGATGACCGCGCCTTCGCGCAGGGCGCGGCGTACGCTTTCAGTGAACCGGTCGGGCGTTTCGCCCTTCGCTGCGGTATCGGGCAACTTGAGAGACCCTGCGGGGAGCGACATGGTGTCGTAGGGCCTTGATTCTAGTGGATTCGCGCATCGAGATACAGGCCGATAAATCCGCCTCGGCATGGCGCCCGAGGCGCCAAGCCCCTACCATTCGCTCATGAGCAGACAACATCGCAAACTCATTATTCTTGGCTCAGGCCCCGCCGGTTACTCCGCCGCCGTTTACGCCGCGCGGGCCAACCGCGCACCGATGCTGATCAGCGGACTGCAGGAAGGCGGCCAGCTGATGACGACCACCGAAGTCGACAATTGGCCGGGTGATGCGCACGGCTTGATGGGTCCTGCGCTGATGGAGCGAATGAAGGCGCACGCGGCGCGCTTCGGTACCGAGCTCGTCAGCGATCACATCCATACGGTCGAGCTCAACGTTCGGCCGTTTCGACTGATCGGGGATCTGGGCGAGTACACCTGCGATGCGTTGATCATCGCCACCGGGGCTTCGGCCAAATATCTCGGACTCGAGTCCGAAGAGGCCTACAAGGGTCGCGGCGTGTCGGCCTGCGCGACCTGCGATGGGTTTTTCTTTCGCGGGCAGAGTGTCGCCGTCATCGGCGGCGGCAACACAGCCGTCGAAGAGGCGCTGTATCTCTCCAACATCGCCGCACACGTCACGCTGGTACATCGACGTGATCGACTGCGCGCAGAGAAAATCATGCAGGATCGACTCTTCGAGCGCGAAAAAGCGGGTAAGGTGCGCATCCTCTGGAACCACGCGGTCGATCAAGTGCTCGGTGATGAGTCCGGCGTGACGGGTCTGCGCGTGCGTGCGACCGAAGGCGGGGGTAGTGAGGATCTCGCACTCACCGGCGTCTTCGTTGCCATCGGCCACTCGCCCAATACCGAGATCTTCAAAGGGCAACTCGCCATGCAAGACGGCTATCTCACCGTACGCAGCGGCACCTCCGGCAATGCAACGGCGACGAGCATCGAGGGTGTGTTCGCGGCCGGTGATGTCGCCGACCATGTCTATCGACAGGCGATTACCTCGGCAGGCTCGGGATGTATGGCGGCACTCGATGCCGACCGCTACCTCGAGCGCTTCGATCACGGTTGATGCGCACGCAGGTCGTCGAACGCCTCGACGCCATTGATGGCGCGCAGTGGGATGCGCTCGAACATCACGGCTATCCGTTTCTGCGCCATGCGTTTCTCAGCGCGCTGGAGCGTACCCGCTGTATCGGCGAGGGCACGGGCTGGAGCCCGGCCATACTGACTCTGCAGGACGATCAAGGGCTGGCCGGGGCCGTGCCGGCCTGGTTGAAGACGCACTCGTACGGTGAGTTCGTGTTCGACTTTGCCTGGGCACAAGCGTATTCGCGGCACGGACTGCGCTATTACCCGAAGCTCGTCGCCGCGGCACCGTTCACACCGGCAACGGGACCTCGTTGCCTCGTCCGACCCGATCTCGACCGCGAGTTCGTGGTCACGCAACTGCTCGCGAGCCTCGGCGAGTACGCCGACGAACAACAACTGTCATCGACTCATGTGCTTTTTCCGGCCGAGACCGAACGCAGCCTGCTCGAACGCCGCCCTGATTGGCTCATGCGACGCGATTGCCAGTTCCACTGGCGCAACCGCGGCTACGCGGATTTCGAAGGTTTCTTGGGGAGTTTCACCGCCGAAAAGCGCAAGAAAGCCCGCCGCGAGCGACGGCGGGTAGCCGAGGCAGGCATCACCTTCGAGTCACGCCGCGGCAGCGAGGCGAGCCCGGAGGAGATCCTCACAGCTTGGCAGTTGCACCGCATCACCTTCCTGCGACGCGGAAACGAGCCGTATCTGGCCGCCGAGACTTTCCTCGAGATCGCACGCACGATGGGCGAGTCGCTGCTGTTCAAGTTTGCCCGACTCGGGGATGAGATCGTGGCCGTCGCGGTGTTTTTCGTCGGCGATGACACGCTCTACGGCCGCTACTGGGGATGCAACGAGAACTTCCACAGCCTGCACTTCGAGACCTGCTACCACCAGGGCATCGAGTTCTGCATCGAGCAAGGCCTTGACCGCTTCGAGCCCGGCACGCAGGGCGAACACAAAGTCAGTCGCGGTTTCGAGCCGACCTACACGTACTCGGCGCATCGCATTGCCGAACCGAGATTTCGGGCGGCAATCGCCGATTATCTCGATCGCGAGAGCGAGGCCGTCGAGCGCTACGCGGCCGGCATCGCTGAGCACGTGCCGTATCGGCAGAACCTCGAAGCGTGAGCGATCGAGCATTGAGCATCGCCGTATGGTGACTCGCCGCCCGCGTCGAGCCCTGCACTGGCTAGAACCGGGCGGCGATCCCGAAGCGTTTCCGCCGGTGGAGGACGCACTCGATGAACCCCCCGGGCTCGTTGCCGCAGGCGGAGACCTCTCGCTCGAACGCTTGGTCGCTGCGTACCGGCGCGGCATTTTCCCGTGGTACTCACCGGGCCAACCCATCCTGTGGTGGAGTCCCGATCCGCGCGAAGTGCTCTACCCGGCGCAGTTCCGCCGCTCCCGAAGCCTTATCAAGCGCGAACGCAACGCCGGCTTCGAGGTTCACTGGAACAGCGCCTTCGAGGCCGTACTCGAAGCCTGTGCTGAGCCGCGTGAAAGCGATGGCGGGGGCACCTGGATCACCACCGAAATGCGCGAAGCCTATGCTGGCTTGCATGCCGCGGGGCTCGCCCATTCGGTTGAGACTTGGCGCGATCAGCGCCTTGTCGGCGGACTCTACGGGGTCCGTCTCGGGAGGGTCTTCTTCGGCGAGTCCATGTTCAGTCGCGAGAGCGATGCATCGAAGATCGCCCTGTCAGGGCTCGTGCGCTCGGCCGCGGAGCTCGGCATCGAACTCATCGACTGCCAGATGCCCACCCGCCACCTCGCCTCACTCGGCAGCCGAGCCCTGCCGCGTGATGAGTTTTTACGCGAGCTGCGTCGACTGCTGGCCCCAGTCTGATGGCGCCGATTTGCTTACCGGGGCCGGTTTCGGCAGAATCCGCGCTTCTTCAAGTTCGGGTGCCCGCAAACTGATGTCCAAAGAAGACGCGATCCAGATGCACGGCGAAGTCGTCGACACGCTGCCGAACACCACCTTTCGCGTGAAACTGAAGAATGGGCACGTCGTTACGGCGCATATCTCGGGCAAGATGCGCAAGAACTACATCCGCATCCTCACCGGTGACGTCGTCACGGTCGAGCTCACGCCCTACGATTTGACCAAGGGTCGCATCGTCTACCGCGGCCGCTGAGCAAGCGCTCAGTCGACGAGTTCCGGCTCCTCGGCCGGAAGGCATTCCAGCTCCAGACCCGAGCCGTCGCCCTTGACGCTCACCTTCACCGTACCGCCGTTGACGAGCTTGCCGAACAGCAACTCCTCGGCAAGCGGACGCTTGATGTGTTCCTGGATAACGCGCGCCATCGGCCGCGCACCCATGCGTGGGTCGTAACCCGTGCGCGCCAGCCACTCACGCGAGGCATCATCGAGCAGCAGGTGCACCCGCTTGCCCTCGAGCTGCGTTTCGATCTCGACGAGTAGTTTCTCGACCACCCGCTCGATCGTCGAGGCGTCGAGCCCACTGAATTGAATGACCCCGTCGAGGCGATTGCGAAACTCTGGCGTAAAGAGTTTCTTGATGGCTTCCATGCCGTCGGTGATGTTGTCCCCGGGCGTGAAACCGATCGGCGTGCGCGCCATGTCGGCCGCACCGGCGTTGGTGGTCATGACGATGATGACGTGACGGAAGTCGGCCTTGCGGCCGTTGTTGTCGGTCAGGGTGCCGTGGTCCATCACCTGCAACAACAGATTGAATACGTCCGGGTGGGCTTTCTCAATCTCATCGAGCAGCAGTACGGCGTGCGGATGCTTGGAGATCGCTTCGGTCAACAAACCGCCCTGATCGAACCCCACGTACCCCGGCGGCGCGCCGATCAAGCGCGACACGGTGTGCCGCTCCATGTACTCGGACATATCGAAGCGGATGAACTCGATGCCGAGCGCGATGGCGAGCTGCCGCGTGACCTCGGTCTTGCCGACACCTGTAGGCCCGGCAAAGAGGAAACTACCCACCGGCTTGCGCGAATCGCCAAGGCCTGAGCGCGCCATCTTGATGGACGCGGAGAGTGTCTCGACGGCTTTGTCCTGGCCGAAGATGACCAGTTTGAGATTGCGCTCGAGATTGCGCAGGACTTCTTTGTCGTTGCTCGAGACGGTCTTCGGCGGGATGCGGGCAATCCGCGCCACCACCTCCTCGATGTGGTGCACATCGACCACCGTCTCGCGCTCCCCTGCCGGCTTCAGCCGCAGCCGCGCGCCCGCCTCATCGACGACATCGATCGCCTTGTCAGGCAGGTGCCGATCGTTGATGTGGCGTGCCGACAGCTCTGCGGCAGCCTTGAGGGCCGCATCGGTGTAGGTCACCCCGTGATGCTCTTCGAAACGGCTGCGCAGTCCTTTGAGGATCTCGATGGTCTCGGGCACGGTCGGCTCAACCACATCGATCTTCTGGAAGCGCCGCGCGAGCGCATGGTCCTTCTCGAAGATGCCGCGATATTCCTGATAGGTGGTCGAGCCGATGCAGCGCAACTCCCCATTGGTGAGTACGGGCTTGATGAGATTGGAGGCGTCCATGACCCCGCCCGAGGCCGCGCCCGCACCGATGACGGTGTGGATTTCGTCGATGAACAGCACGGCTCCAGGTTGCTTGCGCAGCTCTGCGAGTACCGCTTTCAAACGCTTTTCGAAATCACCGCGATACTTGGTGCCGGCGATCAGCGAACCCATGTCGAGCGAGTAGATCGTGCAATCGGCGAGCACCTCGGGTACCTGACCCTCGACGATGCGCCGCGCGAGCCCCTCGGCAATCGCCGTCTTGCCGACGCCGGCCTCGCCCACGTACAGCGGATTGTTCTTGCGCCGCCGACAGAGGATCTCGATGGTGCGCTCGACCTCCATCTGTCGACCGATCAGCGGGTCGATCTTGCCTTCGGTCGCAAGTTTGTTGAGGTTGCTCGCGTACTTCTCGAGTGCACCGCTGTCTGCCTCGGTCGCAGCACCACCCGCAGCCGGCGGCGCTTCGTCCTTGGCCTCACTCGCCCGCTCATCGGCAAGTTTCGACATGCCGTGCGAGATGTAATTGACCACATCCAGCCGCGAGACGTCCTGCCGACCGAGCAGGAACACAGCGTGACTTTGCTTCTCGCCGAAGATCGCCACAAACACATTGGCGACGCCCACTTCCTTGCGACCGCTCGACTGCACGTGAAACACGGCGCGCTGTAGCACCCGCTGGAACCCCAAGGTGGGCTGCACTTCGCGCTCTTCGCCCTCGGGCACGCGGGGGGTGGTCTGTTCGATATGCTCGCGCAACTCGACCGAGAGCTTCGCGGCATCACCGCCACAGGCCTGCAGAATCTCCTTGACCCGCGGCGTGTCGAGGATCGACAGCAGCAGATGCTCGACGGTCAAGAACTCGTGGCGACCCTCACGGGCCACCTGAAAGGCCGAGTTGAGGCAGGTTTCCAATTCGTTGGACAGCATGTCATCGGCACTCCATTGCGTCAGGCTTCCTCGAGCGTACACATCAGCGGGTGCTGATGATCACGCGCGTACCGGCTTACTAGGGCAACCTTGGTCTCGGCGATCTCGTGGGTGAACACACCGCAGACTCCCTTGCCGCGCATGTGAACCTCGAGCATCACTTGCGTGGCCTGGGTCCGACCCATCCCGAAAAATCGCTCCAGCACATCGACCACGAACTCCATCGGGGTGTAATCATCGTTCAATAAAATGACTTGGAACAGCGGCGGCTGCTTGACCTCGGGAGTAGCCTCGGCAACCGTCGCGTCGAGACCGGGGCGTGACTCTTCAGCGGACATAGGATCGTTATAGGGGTGCGGGTGACCGAACTCAAGTGTAGGCCGGCAGGCGGCTAGGTATGATTCACCTCATGCGTGTCAGGTGGGATGCACCGGTGTGGGTCGCAGGAGGGCTGTCTGTCGCGCTCGGGCTACAACTCGCCTGGGCGCTGGCGGTGCAGTTTGGGGTACTCGACCCGAAACTGGAGCAGGCCGTGTCGATATCCGCACCTGCCGCGACATCCTCAAGACCGATCCCACAACTGGCGCAGATCATGGCCGCCGAACTCTTCGGTGCCCGCGAGGCACCAGCCGCGACCGATCCGCTGGACGCACCGCCGACCTCGCTCAATATCGTGCTCGCGGGTGTCATCGCCGCCCGGACGCCCACCGAGGGCAAAGCGATCATCGGCGAGACCACCGCGGTGGCCAAACTGTACGGAGTTGGGGCCAGCTTGCCCGCAGGCGCAAGACTGCATTCGGTGTATCCCGATCGGGTGATCCTCGATCGCGACGGCACGCTCGAAAGCCTGCGTCTACCTGCGCAATCGACAGCGGCTTTCGGCATCCCGCAAGCCGCCAGTGCGTCCCCCGCAAACGAGGCGGCGCTGTCGGCGATCACCAATGTGATTCGGTGGCAGACGGTCATACGGGCCGGCAAACCCGGTGGCGTTCGGGTGTACCCGGGTAATGACGCCGCACAATTCACCGCCATTGGCCTGCGCCCCGGCGATCTCGTCCTGGCGATCAACGATACGCCCCTGACCGATCAGGCCAACAGCGAACAATTCATGCGAACCCTGAGCGGTTCGCCGCAGTCGAAATTGACCGTCGAGCGCAACGGCAAGGAGGAAAACGTGATGTTGAACGTCGCAGGCCTCACGCCCCCGGCACCCTCGCCGCCACCGCCCACTCCGGCGCAAGGCGCGGAGGTCAATGCGCAGTGATTATTTGCAAAACCGAAAAGCCCCTGTCAGCGTCACACTTCGCCTACCTCGACTGGATCCCATGATGCGCATTCGACACGTACTGATCGCCGCTCTGCTCGCCGCCGCAGGCGCTGCTTCCGCGCAGCAGCCCGCGCCGGGCCAGCGCATCACGCCAAACTTCAAAGATGCCGACATCACCCAAGTCATCGAGGCTGTAGCCGCGGCCACCGGCAAAAACGTGATCATCGACCCGCGGGTTCGCGCGCAGGTCACGATGCTGTCGCAAACATCGATGACGCCCGCCGAATTCTACGAAGCCTTCCTCGCCTTGCTGCAGGTGCACGGCTTTGCGGCCGTACCCTCCGGCAAAATGCTGAAGATCATCCCGGATGCCAACATGCGCACCATGCCCGGGCGCGATCTACCGGGTCGAGTCAGCGCCACGTCAGACGAACTCGTCACGCAAGTGGTCAGCGTCACAAACGTCAGCGCTGCCCAGCTCGTGGCGATCTTGCGGCCGTTGATGCCGCAGAACGCGCATCTGGCGGCCTACCCCGCCTCCAACATGCTGATCCTCTCCGATCGCGCCAACAACGTGAATCGCATGTTGCGGATCATCCGTCGGATCGATCAGTCGAGCGATGCCGACATCGAGGTCGTCGCGATGCAGAACGTGTCGGCCGCGGAAGTCGTGCGCACCATGAACCTGCTTAATCCGGCACAGACTCAATCGGCCGAGGGCGGCATGGCACCGCTGCGCGTCGTGGCCGACGAACGATCGAATAGCATCTTGCTGGCCGGGGAAAAAACACAACGCCTGCGCGCGCGCACTCTCATCGCCTATCTCGACACACCGCTCGCCGGAGGCGGTGACACGCGGGTGCGCTACCTGCGCTATGCCGATGCGGAGAAGATCGCCACCAAGCTCAAGGAACAGATTCAAGGCAGCGCTGCTCCGGCCGCTGCCGGGGCGGCCGGCGCCGCCGTCAGCGGCGAGCGCAACACCACCATCTGGGCCGAACCTGAAACCAACTCGCTCGTCGTCACCGCCCCTGCCAAGCAAATGGCCTCGATCATGTCGATCGTCGACAAGCTCGACATCCGTCGTGCGCAAGTCATCGTCGAAGCGATCATCGTCGAAGTGTCGGCCGACAAGTCCGCTGAACTCGGCGTCAATTGGCTCGTCGACGGTTCCAACAGTCGCAACGCCGTCGGCGGCTTTGTCGAACCGATCGGCGGCGTCAGCATCATCGATCTGGCGCGGGCGGCGAGCGACCCGAAATCCCTGACCACCGTCCCGCGCGGCTCGACTCTCGGCGTCGGCCGACTCGGCTCCGGTGGGGTGGATTTCGCCGCGATCGTCCGTGCACTGCGCGGCGATTCGACTACCAACATTATCGCGACGCCCTCGATCGTCACCATGGACAATCAAGAGGCGGAAATCAAAGTCGCCCAGGAAGTGCCGTTCGTCACGGGCCAGTACACAAGCACGGGCGGGGGCAACACCGGCAACCAACTCAACCCCTTTCAGACGATTCAGCGTCAGGAGGTGGGCACCATTCTCAAGATCACGCCGCAAATCAACGAAGGTGATGCGGTGATGCTGAAGATCGAGCAGGAAAGCTCCAGCATCGCAGCCACCAGTAGCGGTGCGGCCGATCTCGTCACCAACAAAAGAACCATCAGCACCAATGTGCTGATCGAGGATGGCGGCACGGTAGTGCTCGGTGGGCTGATTCAGGACTCACAAACGGGTGGCGAGCAACGCGTGCCGTTCCTGGGTCGAGTTCCGTTTCTGGGCGAAGCCTTCAAGACCCGCAGTGCAAAGAAAACCAAAACCAACCTGATGGTGTTCATCCAGCCACGCATCCTGCGCGATGGCAACGACACGATGATCGAGACCAACCAGAAGTACAACTACATCCGCAACGAACAACGCCGCCTCGGCACGCGAGAGGAAGTACTACCGCTGCTGCCTGGCGAAAAGCTTGCCGAGTTACCGCCTCTGCCGGCCGCCACCCCCACACCGACGCCTGCGGCCCCGGTGCCAACGCCTGCGGCCCCAGTGCCAACGCCTGCGACCACCGCACCAACGCCTTCGGCCGCTGCACCGACACCTGCCGCTACCGCGCCGACGCCGGCGATGATGGCACCTGCGCCCATCGCGCCGGCACCCACCTCGACAGTGGAGACGGTCGCCCCCGTGCAACCCGCCGATAAGGCACCGCCGTGAGCACGCCTGCGCTACCGCTTGGATCGCCCTCCGAGACTGCTTCGCCAACGCCGCAATGGCCTCTCGCCTTCGCGCGTCGGCACGGCATCTTGCTGCGCGGCATCAATGACGGCCTTGCGCAGTTGACGGTACGGCCGGACGTGGCGGCGCTGAGCCTCGCGGAGGCGAGGCGCCATCTGGGTCGGCCGCTCGCCCTCGAGAAAGTCACTGCCGAGCGTTTCGATCAATTGCTGCGCGAGGCATATGAAGCCGGCACCGATGCGCGTACCGCAGCCGGTGGCCTCGAGGAGACGACGGATCTGGCGTTCCTGGCGCAGGACCTGCCAGAGCAGGCGGACCTGCTCGACAGCGAGGACGATGCGCCCATCATTCGGCTGATCAACGCGCTGCTCACCCAAGCCATCAAAGATAACGCCTCGGACATCCACATCGAGCCCTTCGAGAATCGCCTCGTGGTGCGCCTGCGGGTCGATGGCGTACTGCGTGAAGTGCTGCAAACCAAGCGAGCCGTAGCCCCTGCCGTGGTATCGCGCATCAAGGTGATGTCGAAACTCGATATCGCCGAGAAACGCCTGCCGCAAGATGGTCGTATCAGTCTGCGGGTGGCGGGTCGCCCGGTCGATGTGCGCGTCTCCACCATCCCCGCCGGCCACGGCGAGCGCGTAGTGCTGCGTCTGCTCGACAAACAGGCCGGCCGGCTCGATCTCGGTCAGCTCGGCATGGAGCCGCGCATCGCTTCGTTGCTCGATGGCTTGATTCACAAGCCGAACGGCATCCTGCTTGTCACCGGGCCCACAGGCTCAGGCAAGACAACCTCGCTCTACGCCGCACTCACGCGTCTTAATGACGCGACGCGCAACATCATGACGGTCGAGGATCCGATCGAGTACTACATCGATGGCATCGGTCAGACTCAGGTCAATACCAAGGTCGATATGAGCTTTGCGCGCGGCCTTCGCGCGATCCTGCGCCAGGACCCCGACATCGTGATGGTGGGTGAAATCCGCGACCTTGAGACCGCGCAGATCGCCGTGCAGGCCTCGTTGACCGGGCACCTCGTGCTCTCGACCCTGCACACCAACACCGCGGTGGGCGCCATCACCCGCCTGCGTGACATGGGGATCGAGCCGTTTCTGTTGGCCTCGAGCCTCATCGGCATCGTGGCGCAGCGCCTCGTGCGCACGCTCGATCCGCTGCAACGCGAGGCCTATAGCGCAAGTCCACTCGAGTGCCGACAGTTGAACCTCCCCGCTGAGACGCCCGCACCGACCTTGTATCGCCCGGGACGGGACGGCGCCGCCTATCGCGGTCGTACCGGCATCTA
>Ga0172373_10005145_pt1 | contig 18061 bp, 13 predicted proteins | sample Lak10m_2_FD_114546 | JGI IMG/M metagenome (GOLD analysis project Ga0172373, IMG submission 114546) | Freshwater microbial communities from Kabuno Bay, South-Kivu, Congo - kab_092012_10m | ecosystem: Environmental > Aquatic > Freshwater > Lake | place: Democratic Republic of the Congo...
CCAAGATTTTTTGCCAAATCAAAGTTCTTTGCTACTAATTCTTTGATAGCAAAACTATTAATTTCATTCTCAACAATTTGATAATCAATCTGATTTGCTACCAACAAAGCTTTTATTCCTTCTTCCGTTATCGGTTTCATTTTCATCATTTCGTTATGAACAAGCGGAAACTTCTCCTCGGATATCTTATGTACAGCTAAAGCTACTTTAGTAGCATACATTGAAGTCCCGCCTAATATAGGTAAGGGACGAAGGATAATTTTTACCCCAGTATCGCTCTCCAATATCTCGTTAGTAATTAAATTTGCCTGTTTACAGAAAGAGCAATTATAATCATAAAACACGACTACGGTTATATCACCATCTTTATTACCAAAAACTGGAGGAAGTCCATCATTTTCTATATTAGATTTGTTTTGTAATAAATAATCTGCAGTTTGTTTATTGGATTCCTCAATTTTTTTTCTTTGCATAGCTTCAAGAGATTCTACAAGAACCTCAGGATGATTTAAGATATAATCGTGAATCTTAGTATTTAATTCTTCTTCCGATAATTTAGGCTCATTTAAAACTCGCTGATCTACTTTTTCCTCATCTGTCTGAGTATTATTAAGAGATGTTTGGACGATTTCAGGTTTTCTAAGAATTTTATAAGCAAACAGTACTACTAAAATAAGCAAGATTCCAAGCAATATATTCGTAAAAATTTTCTGCATAATTAAAATTATTTATGTTTTTATTATAGGATTTAAGTGTTTTATAATTACTAGATAATTGCTGTTTTTGCAAAATAAATAAACTTATAAAGGAGCAATAAATAATATCTCTATTACTATTTATCTACTGCAATTATATCACTGGCTTTATACCAATCAGGAGAATTTACCTCTAAACCTTTTAATGCTTCAGTTGCAAGTTTTTTTGCTTCCTCCTTGTTCCCTGATTTATCAGCGATAATAGCTGAGTTCAGGTAGCTTTTAGCTTTCAGACCCTTTTTCTCGTAATAAATAGCCATATAGTATAAGGCCAGCAAATTATCCGGTTCTTTTTCTACCACAAATGACAAATCTTTATAAAATTCATTTAATTTTGTGGGTTGATTACCGTAATTACTGATTCCTACTATCGCCCGTCCAAGTAATATCAAAGGATCATTTTTCCTTATTTCTGATGCGATGTTATATTCCGTTAAAGCAGAAGCGCTTCCCGACTCAAATAATATTTGGGCTTTTAGCTCATGGTAATAAGGGTCTTTAGGATGTTGCTTTAATAACACATCGATATTTTTTAAAGCATTATTAAAATTACCAATTCTAAAACACTTTATAGCCTTAGTATAAAGATTAAGTTCGTCTATCCCCTCCTTATAGTCACATTGCGGAAGTACATTTAGCTCTCTCGTATAAGCTGCTAATTTTACCGAGGACCTTTTAAATCTATCTACTAGTTCTTTACTATTTTGGCTTGTATTAAACCTCGACTTTTTATTATAGTTTTTTAATACAACCAATCTATCCTGGCTTAGCGGATGGGTTTGTTCATAAGGATTAACTAAATCGCTTCTTGAATCAATTCTTGTTTGTTCAAAAAATTTGATCATGCCTACACTACTGTGATGGCTTTTTTCCAGTAACTTTAAAGCCATATGGTCAGCACTGGACTCAAAAGTCCTGGAATATGCCTGGACTGATCTTTCAGCAACATGACTCCCTGCCATCATAACAGCAATACCTGGAGATCCACTCCCAATAGCCGTAGCAAGACCTAGAGCTGCACTACCCATAGCAAGTAATCTATAATTATCTATTACTTCCTGTCTTCTGCTTATATGCTGCCCTAATATATGGCCGATTTCATGAGCTACTACTCCCCGCAGTACATCCGGATCAGGAAATTTTGTTATTAAACCACTATGGACAAAAACTATTGAACCACCTACAGTAAAAGCATTTGGAGTTTTATCATTTATTAAAAAAATTTTTAAATCTTTTATGCCGGAAGCTTGCTTAAGCGGAGCCACCACTAAATTGATAGCTTCTTCAATTTCTGAATCTCTTATGATATTCGCATGAGCACTTTTTACTAGGAATAAAACAAAAACTATTATGCTAATTATCTTTTTTGCCATGAAACATACCTGGTAAATATTTCTTAAGTATAATCAACCAAGTCGTAATAATAACAAGCTTTTATAAAATTATAAATAATCAACTCAATAAATTATTATAAAACGACTTGAATAATTTATTAAGTTGGGGCAAATTACAATCAGTAGTTTTATATGTCGAGGAAATGATATGTCTAAATTAGCTGTTATTACAGGTGGGATAAGGGGTATTGGAGCGGCAATTTCAGTTGCTTTAAAGGAACATGGCTACGAGGTTGTAGCAAATTATGAGCAAAATCATCAACTTGCAGAAGAATTCTCTAAAAAACATGGTATTAAGGTTAAACCTTGGAACGTAGCAGATTTTGAAGAATGTAAAAAGAATATTACTGCAATTGAAAAAGAAGCTGGAAAACATGTATCTGTGCTAATTAACAATGCCGGTATTATACGCGATTCTATGCTACATAAAATGGATATACTTCACTGGCGTCAGTTAATAGACATCAACCTATCTTCGTGCTTTAATATGTGTAAAGCAGTAATTGATAACATGAGAAATAATAATTTTGGGAGAATAATCAGCATCAGTTCTATTAATGCTCAAGCCGGACAAATAGGCCAAACTAACTATAGTGCAGCCAAAGCCGGTATCATAGGGTTTACAAAAGCTTTGGCAAGGGAATCTGCCCCTAAAGGTATAACTGTAAATTGCGTAGCTCCCGGTTATATTGAAACTGATATGACGAAAAACGTACCAAGCGCAATATTAGAAACTATTATTAATGCTACCCCAGTTAAAAGGCTTGGCCGCCCTGAAGAAGTAGCAAGAGCCGTTCTATTTCTTATTGACGAGAAATCAGGATTTATTACCGGTGAGACCTTGTCAATCAATGGCGGCTATCATATGAGCTGATATTTTATTAAAGCATTAGCTTTAAAGAGGAGAATATATAGCCCAATTTTAATCAAAGTATAATAGCTGAGGAGAAGCTGCTTTATTGATTAGTTTCTGCTAGCCTGACCAATATTTCTTTTTCTTTATTAATTCTCTCTTCAATATAATCGGTAAGTGTCCTTACATCGTGGTCTTGATACTTCTTGGTGCTGATAACTTCTAAAATTCTTATAGAAATCAAACCTGGCTTTCTAAACCAAAAACCTTTAGGCCAAAAAACACCGGAGTTATGCGCTATTAACACTATAGGAACATTTGCATTAATTGCTAGTTTAGCAGCACTAGGTTTAAATTTAACATTTCTGTCTATTTTAACCGTACCGCCTTCTGGGAACATTATCAGATGCAACCCCTGTTCTATTTTTTTTTGCCCTTCAGTTAGTATCTGAAGTACTGAGCGGCTATTACTTCTATCTATAGCAACAGGATTAAGCATTCTTAGACCCCACCCAAATACCGGCATATCAAATAATTCCTTCTTAAGAACCCATGAATGCTTAGGAATAATCAATTGCATAAAGAGATTTTCCCAAAATGACTGATGATTAGCGAGAACTATATAAGGTTTTCCGTCTTGAGGTAATTTATCTATTCCGGTTACTTGATATTTTATACCGCATAAAAGCTTTGCCAGAAATATAAAAATACGTGAAAAAATTTCGGCGATTCTATACCGTACATTATAACCTAAATTTAAGAAATACACAGGAAGCCACAAGAAAACAGCCATTATTACTGCAAACATGCTTAGTGTAAAATAAAAAGCAAGAACTCTTATTCGCCAAAACATGATATAATGTTAAAATTATTAGGGTGGAGAGTATAGATTTTTTGCAAAAATTGCAATTCAATAGTAAAAATTAAAAATAAAAACAAAAGAATAATCTTTATAAGATTGGATTCAAGAGAGAGCACAAAATTACATTTCATGTTTTTCAATATAGTACTTACCTGGATCTTTTAAGTTAATTACCTTATAGTTTTGGTCAAAAAGCTTACCCTCTTTATTTAATGAATTCAGGTAATCATAAGCTTCTTCAAAGCCTTTTTCTGGCATTTTAACGTTTATTTTTTGCTCCAGATTTAGATCCCATCTTCTTTGACCATAACGTACAGCAGAAACAACTTTTTTTGCCAAAGAAGGATGCTTCTCTAAATCTTCATAAAGACTACGAGCATAGACATTTGCATCTTGGCCCACAACGTGTATTAAATCCCCAAATTTTTCTATATTTTGTGAGCTGATTCGATTACCTTCTTCATCAATTAGATATAATTTTTGTTTAAATTGCCAAATAGCAATTGGTATCCGCTCCACAATTGATACAAATAACGTATCCGGTAACTTTCTCTCCACTAAGGCCATTTTTACCCAAGAATTATCTTCGATTCTTTTTCGAATATCATTTATATTTAATGAATACACTGGTATGCCATATTCAGCACCTATTGCTTCTATGATCTCTTTTTCCGTTATATTTACTTGTCCTTCAATAACCAAATGCTTAAAAATTAATCCAGCTTCAGCGGTTTTACCCACAAAAATATCAAGTAACTTTTGTTTAGGCTTATTTAATAAATCGGTAAATAATATAAGCGCAAAGGTTAATAATATTGTAATCTTGATTAGAGTTATAAAACGTAAATAATATAGACTTAAGCGCCTTTTTATACTTATTGTTACCTTGTTATTTTTACTCTTTTTAGCCATTATTCAAATTTTGCTTCCTCAAGTATTTCTTTAACAAGATCTTTATAAGACATATTTTCCAATGTAGCAATTTCTGGGCAAATAGATAATGGTGTCATACCGGGATGAGTATTAACTTCTAACATATATAATTCATTTTTTTCAGAGGAATATATCATCTCAACCCTTATCATACCGGTAACACAATCAAGGACACTACAAGCCTTTTCAGCTAAGGCTTTGATATTATTATACATTTCCAATGACACCGGCGCAGGGAGAAGATGCTCGGCAAAACCTTCAGTATATTTTGTTTCATAATCATAGAAACGTTTATTCTTCAATAGTTTTATTTCAAGCACACCTATTGCTCTACCGTTTAGTACTGCAACTTGCATTTCCCTACCTTTTATATATTCCTCTATTAGAATTTCATCACCATATGGAAAATCATAATCGATAAAGGAAAAAATATCTTCAGGAAATACAACTTGAACTCCGACACTTGATCCTTGGGAAAGAGGTTTGATAACATAAGGGCGTTTTATAGGGTCTTTGGTATAACCATCTGATTTCTTGATAAGTTTACTTTCTGGTATCTTGATTCCGGTAGATCGAAAAATCTCGTAAGACTTCCTTTTGTTTAAAGCAATTGCCGAAGCCAAAACCCCAGGACCGGTATAAGGGATACGCATTATATTAAGAAGGCCTGGAAGGCAACCGTCTTCTCCATAAGTACCGTGCAACGCATTGTAAACAACATCGGGTTTTAAGTTTAACAATAGTACAGCAATATCGGCTCCCATATCTACAAAGGTCACGTGATGACCAAGTTCAATAATTGATCTAACAATACCATTTGAGGACATGTAGGAAACTTCGCGTTCTGCAGACATCCCACCGCCAATTACTACTACGTGCTTTTTTATAGTATTTCTTTTAGCTACAAAATTTTCTATAGATTTACCTTCAAGCTTAACAAAATCAATTAATTTTATATCACCTAACTTGCTGAGCGAATCAAATTCAACAATAAGAGATTTTTCTTTATATACAGTTTTAAAATTTCCGTTAGCCATATGCCTATCTATTCCCTACCTATTCTTTTAATTTCCCATTGTAATTCTATACCGCTATTTTCCTTAACTTTTTGCCTTACTAGTTCGCCTAAATTTTCCATATCAGCAGCAGTAGCATTATTATAATTAATCATGAAGTTACAGTGCATTTCTGACATACATGCTCCCCCTACCCTTGCACTACGTAACCCAGCTTTATCTATTAGTTCCCAAGCCCTAAATCCCTCTGGATTAGCAAAAGTACTGCCACCTGTTCTTTCATTAATTGGTTGCGAAGCACTCCTAATAGCGCTTATCTCATCCATTTTCTGTTTTATTTTATTTACGTCTTCTTTATTTTTTGCTTGAAAAAAAACCCTAGTAAAAATCAAATCTTTTGGTAAAGAATTTGCTCTATAGGAAAACCCAATTTGATCTATAGGAATTATTATTAAATTACCTTCTTTATCTAATACTTCAACAGAAGCAACTATATCTTTAAATTCACGGCCATAAGAACCGGCATTCATCGCTACACCTCCTCCCACTGTTCCCGGAATACCAATAAGAAACTCAAATCCGGTAATTGAATTAACTAGACAAAATTTAGCTAAACTGGAATTTAAACATCCGGCACATGCGACAATTAAATTATTATCAACAAATTGTATATCGGTAAAATTTCTTCCTAGTTTTATAACAACTCCTTCTATTCCTTTATCTCTTATAATTAAATTTGAACCAGCACCGATAACGGTAATTGGGAACTTGTCATTATTTCCTTTAAAAAAAGTTTTTAGATCATCTATATCTTCTGGCTTAAAAAATATATCTGCATCACCTCCAACTTTAAGCCAAGTTAGGTGTTTCAGATTATAATTCTGCTTAAGTACCCCTCGAATACCCTGGAAATTCATAAAACTAACTTTTATTAGCAAATTTATCAGGTAATTGCCAGGCCCAAGAGGAAATACTGCCTGCACCCATCATAACTATCAAATCGCCGCTATTAGCATCAGACTTAATGATTTCTGAAATATCCTCGTGATTTTCTATAAATTCTGGCCTTGCACCTAATTTTACCATTTCCGTAATCAAAGCCTGTGAAGTTACACCATCAATCGGCATTTCCCCTGCCCCATAAATATCCAATATGTATAATTTATCACTATCTGAGAAGCATGTGGTAAAATCGTGAAATAGATCTTTAATTCTCGAATATCTATGAGGCTGGAAAATAGCAATAACTCTGCTTTTTCTTTTTTCTGCTATGGATTTTGCAGTAGCAAGCGTTGCCTTTATCTCTACCGGATGATGAGCATAATCATCTATGATTTCTGCTCCATTATATTCACAAACTTTGGTAAAACGCCTCTTAACGCCTGCAAAATGTTTAAATCCATTTTTAATAGCTTTAATACCAAAATCAAGTTCTACACCAATAGCAATAGCTGCAAGGGAATTAAGCACATTATGTTTACCAGGGGTAGGTATAGAAATCTGCTCTATTGTTGTTGTGCCTAATACATTTGGTAAGTTTATATCCACATCAAAACTAGATGAAGAAATATCTGATTTAATATTGTAAGCTCTAATATTAGCATCTTGTGATTCAATACCGTAAGTAATTATCCGGCGTTCTTTAACATGGCTAGATATTTCTCTTACAACAGGATGGTCTATACACAAAACAGCAAAGCCATAAAATGGCAGGTTAGTAATAAAGCTCTTAAAAGCAGAAACCAAATTTGTAAAATCCTTATAGAAGTCCATATGCTCAGGATCAATATTGGTTATTACTGCAATAGTAGATGGAATTTTGATAAAGGTCGCATCTGATTCGTCAGCTTCGGCGATTAAATAGTCGCTTTTGCCGATATAGGCATTAGTCATTCTCCGGTTAATAATTCCACCGTTTATAACAGTAGGAGCAAGACCGGCTGATTCAAACATACAGGCAATAAGTGAAGTAGTAGTGGTTTTTCCGTGGGAGCCAGAAACCGCAATAGAACATTTAAGTCTCATAAGTTCTGCTAGCATTTCTGCCCTTTTAATCACTGGAATCTTTTTCTCTATAGCTTCTTTAATTTCAGGATTATCATTATTGATAGCTGACGACACTACCACATAAGACACATTTGTTATATTGCTTGCATCATGACCGATAAAAACTTGAATCCCCATATCTGCAAGCCTTTTAGTATTATTACTCGCAGATAAATCCGACCCTTGAACTTTATAACCAAGATTATACATAACTTCGGCAATACCGCTCATTCCTATGCCCCCAATCCCGATAAAATGGATAACTTCAAGAGTGCCATTATTTCTTTTGGTCTCTAATAATAACATTTCATTTCAATAAATTACAAATTGCCGTCATTCTACTCAGTTAACAAAGCAAAAGCAAGAAGGATTAGCCAGATAATTTGTGCTTGCAGCTATACGTTAAACAAGGCTATACTTTTTCAGGTTTTATCAAAAATACTTATATAAAGTATTACTAACCCAATAATGCCATTAATTCATCCCACTCTCTTTTGCTCATACCACTTGATTCTTGATCTACCTGTTCTCCTTTAATCATCTTCCGAATGATCTCTAGACCGGTTTTTGAGATACTTGCTCCGCTTTTTCTATGTTCAATAAACGCTTCATAAACAAAAGGAACCCAAGCCTTTACTATATCAAGCATTACTTCTGCATAAACTCTAATTTCATATTGGGCATGATGATCTGCTCGTAAAGCCAGAAAATGAAGCAAATTATGTAAATTGATTTTCCAATACCACTCTGTATAATGGTTTAGGGTCAAGTTTATCCGTGCTAGCTCCCTAGTGATACCTACATTGTTTTCATCAATTATATTACCCTGATCATCTTGATTCATCATAGCGACATAATTCTTGTAACATCTTAAGGAATCTTCTTTAATAGTAGCAAGAACTCTTAAAGCGATATCTTCTGGTAAAATCTCACTGCTCCTGCCTTGTTTATTTGTAGAAGATTGAGGAGTAAGGTTATGTATGTCTGGTAAATAAAATTCATTGCTAAGTATTGAATATCTAGCAGAATATTCATTAACACTTGCAGTCCGGTGACGAATCCACTGCCTTGCAATAAAAATAGGTAATTTAATGTGGAACTTTATATCGCACATTTCAAACGGAGTAGTGTGACGATGTCTCATTAGGTAATTTATTAACCCCTTATCTTGTAAACTCTTCTTTGTTCCTCTCCCGTAAGAAACCCTTGCTGCCTGAACTACCGCACTATCATCTCCCATATAGTCAACTACTCTTACAAATCCATGATCAAGTACTTTTATCGGTTTATATAGCATCTCCTCAAGAGCAGGCACAGTTGCTCTTTTTGTAGTATTTTTGATTTGTAATACTTCGTTTAGTTCAGCTTGATCAGACATGTTTTATACCTTATAATGTTTATGATACGATAATCAATTTATTAACAACTGGCTCTACTTATATAACCAGATAATTTGATGACTCCTTATTATAGAAATTTCTTGTCAAAATGAGATATTATCAATTAAATTGATTTCTAGTAAATGATTTTTTTAATAAATAAACATAAATGGTTTTTCTTATTATATCCCTAATAATAGGGTTACTCGCTTTCGGTGCACTGATGGCAGCAGGCGAGACATCTATAACAGCGTCTGCTCCCGGAAAATTACATAAATTAAAATCAGATGGCAACAAAAGAGCTACTACAGTACTGAAAATCATAAAAATAAAAGACAGGGTAATTAGCACGTTACTAATTGGTAATAGCCTGGCTAATACTTTGTGCACAACAATAGCCACTAGTTTATTCATCGATATACTTGGGGACGATATAGGTACAGTTGTCGCATCGATAGTAATGTCTTTTGTAATTATTGTCTTTTCAGAAGTAGTGCCAAAAGCCATAGCTGTAGCTAAACCGGAAAAAATAGCACTTTTTACTGCTCCGGCAATTGTTCTACTACTACAATTATTCAAACCATTAAATATCTTGCTTGCATATGTAGTAAAAATATTTTGCTTTGTATTTCGGATCAATTTGAAACAAGAAGTGTCAGTTGAAGATGAAGTACGCGGTGTTATTGAACATCACATGCACGAAGGAAATGTCGTTAAAGATGATAGAGACATGCTTGGCGGCATTCTTGATATCAGGAATATGGTTACTGGTGATATTATGATTCATAGGAGCAAAGTTTTTGCTATTAATATCGATACCCCCAATGAAAAATTACTTAAAACAGCTCTTGCCTCAAACCACACCAGAATTCCTATCTGGGAAAAAGCACCGGATAATATTATAGGTATATTGCACATAAAAGACCTTGTTCGGAAAATACATGGGGCAAAAATTAATATAAAGGAAATTAACGTGCGATCCTTACTTAAAGCCCCCATATTCGTACCAGACAATGCTCTATTAACTCAACAGCTCCAGCTTTTTAAAGAAGGACAGAGCCATTTAGCCTGCGTAGTTGACGAATATGGAGACTTACAGGGAATTATCACCATGGAAGACGTAATAGAAGAAGTTTTCGGCCAGATATATGATGAACACGATTATACTCATAATAAAATCGCAAAAAATTCTGAAAACGAGTATATTATCGATGGGTCCTTATCAATCCGAGATGTTAATAGAGAATTAGGGTGGAATTTACCAGAAGCAGAAGCAACGACGATTGCCGGTTTTGTAATAAATGAAATGAAAAAAATTCCAAATCAAGGAGAATTCATTACCATTGATAATCTAAAAATAGTTGTTAAAAAGAAAACACAAAATCGCATAAAAACTTTAAGCGTTTTTGTTTACCCAGAGCAGGACGAAAAGAGTGATTAGTTTTACTGGCAATTGTTTGGTGGTGTTTTCTATAGTAACCTCAATCTTGGCCATTTCTACGCTTCCTAAGAGCCCTGTTAAAGCTTACATTTTCTGGATAAGCAGCTTCGCTATAATTAGCGCTTTTCTTTTATTAATAGTGGCTTTTATAATTTCTGATTTTTCGGTTAAAAATGTCTTCCTAAATTCCAGCACCATTAAACCTTTAATATATAAAATAGCTGGCAGCTGGGCAAGTCATGAAGGGTCGATTTTACTTTATGTAAGTATGCTTAGTTTTATTAGTTCCGTATACATAAAAGTAGTAAATTACCGAGGTAATACTCAAAATTATCAAATAACAATTTTAGCTTTTATCCAAGTATTATTCTTATTTTTTATATACTATACCTCAAACCCTTTCGATAATTTTAAATTTGTTCCACAGCAAGGGCTTGGGTTAAATCCTATATTACAGGATAAGGCCCTTTCAATTCACCCTCCATTATTATATATGGGATACGTATCTTATGTTGCTCTTTACGTAAACGCAATATTACTGCTCTTAATACCAAACGAGAGAACGACCTTGATAAAAGATAGTTTACGTCTTTCAGGGTTTGCACTTATTATGCTTACATCCGGTATAGGTCTTGGAGCATGGTGGGCATATAGAGAACTAGGCTGGGGAGGTTATTGGTTTTTTGATCCTGTAGAAAATATATCTTTAATGCCTTGGATCGCAGGGATTAGTCTCCATCACTTCCTACTAGTTACTCATAAATCAGGAAAATTTTTTTACTGGAGCGTAATAACTTCCTTTGTAGCATTCTTGCTTACTTTGTACGGTCTTTTTTTTGTAAGAAGTGGAATAATCACTTCCGTCCACAGCTTTGCATTTTCCCCAGAACGTGGCTTCTACCTCTTTGTGATATGTAGTATTTTAAGTTTTCTAGCTTTTGCTACTTTTCTACTAAGAAAAAAACAAAATCACCCCTATAGTAAAGCCGATTCCTTTTCTATACTAACGCCACGTGATAAAATAATAATGGGAGGTAATGTTTTGTGGATAATCGCCCTTTTATCTTTATTTATTGCAGTTATATATCCTATATATCAATCCCTTTTTTATGAAAACAACGTAGCAATTGACCCAGAATATTTCCATAAAATATTTATTCCTATTTTTATACCTTTAATGTTAATTGCTGGCTTAGTTCCTTACCTTAATAACCTTATTAGTTTTTCTCAAAAACTAATTCATTTATTAATCTCTATACTCATTACCGTAATAATTTACCAACATATACCTAAACCTGGGATCATTAGCACAGCTATAATATTTGCTTCTACCTTGTTAATGATTCAAATGACAAATTTATTTTTAATTGAGACCAGCTACTTTCAAAAATCCTTATCACCAAGAAAATTATCACTGATACTCGGTCATTTTAGCCTTGGATTACTAGCTTTTTCCATAAGCATTAATGTTTTTTTTTCAAAAGAAATTGAATTTATCGGTAAAACTGGAAAATCTGTTTCAGATGAATTCTTTTTAGTAAAATTAGATAATATAAGATTTAGTAACACAGAAGTCTATTATAGACAGATAGCCGAATTCTCAGTTCAAGATAACAACGGTAATGTGGTCATCTTAAAACCTGAAAATAGATTATATAAAATTGAAAACTCTCTTTCGCAAGAATCTGATATTTATTCATATCTAACGCACGATATGCTTGCTAGTTTAAGCAAGGTAAACGGTAATACTATTCACGCTATTATATACTATAAACCCATGATTTGGTTTATTTGGTTATCAATATTCCTAATAGCCGGTAGTTTTGCTATTTATATAACTAAGGTAAAATAATTACCTCTCCTTAAAATAAAAATACTTCCTATAAAAGTTTAATTAATAGTAAACTTATTAATATATAAGTAACTTTTTAAGGTATGGTTATGAAAACATTAATATGCAATATCCCTAGCGACCGTCTACAAAATGAATATATAAAAGATTATATTCTAAAACAACATAAGGAAAATAACGAGTTATCAGTTTTGTCCGAAGGAGCAGTAAGTGGTGAGTCAGCCAGCGAATATGATTTATCTGATGAATTATCCAACACTACTCTCGAGTTAGAAAAGGCAGGAGTAAAAATACTTGGTATAGACGATAGAACTTCTAGATTAGAAAGCTCCAAGTCTATTACAACTACAGAAAGTTTAATTTCTAAAAGTTTAAGTGATTTTACAAAAATCATTCCTAAAGATCATGATGAATCTGTTTTTAATTATGTAGAGCAAGCAAAATCACCTTTTATCGCAATAGTTTGCGCTTTCCATGTTATTTCTTGGATTTCACAAGATAAACTAGGTGATAAATATAAGATAATACTGCCAGTACATAACAAAACGCTATTTGAGTTGCTAAATAGCCCTGGAGTAAAAAAGTTTGGTAGCGAAGAAGAAGCCGCAAAAATAATTGGAGAATTATATAAACAAGTTTTAGCTTTACCTTCCATTCAAGTTATCGACATAGACAAAAATCCCTTGAAAGAAAAAGAAGAATCAAAAGAACGTAGCAGAGAATTATTTTCCATTGGCCAAGGAGAAGGAGAGGAACAAGAAACTGGTGTAATTGAATCTACATCCAATTTAAGTTCTACCATTTGCGGAAGCGTCATTTCTTCTGCAAGTAGTAGTGTGATTAGCACACCTACAATTCCCGGTGAATTAGTTTCCACTGAAATTATTCCCGAAATAAGTTTTAGTGGAGAAAGTATTGAGGTTCAAGAGTTTTAAGGAATAGCCCAAAACTGAAACACAACCCAATTTGAAACTTTCTCTTTCTAAAATTCATTAAAAACATGGGTGGGTGATAATGCTCCTTACTATTTTCTCTGGGGTTAAACCAAAATGGTTGTATAAGACTTCTGCGGAAGCAGAAAGGCCGAACTGATCCATACCAAAGAACATTCCATCTACACCTATAATTTTATGCCACCCTAAGCTCGATCCAGCTTCGATAGCAACTTTTAGCTTTGCACCGGCAACAAGTTCATTTAGATACCCTCGACCTCTCTGATCCAAATTTTCAAAACAAGGAACAGATATAACTCTTACTGATTTACCATAAGATTTTTCTAATATTTCCGTGACTTCGAGGGCAATCGAAACTTCTGAACCCGAAGCAAAAATAACTATATTAATATTTTTATTGTCTTTTGCTTCCGAAATAACATATGCGCCAAAAGCGCATAAGTTATCTTGTCGCTTAGAACTTAAACTCAGCTGTTTTAGGTTTTGCCTTGAAAGTGCTAATATTGAAGGACCATCGAAATTTAAAGCTTCGATATAACACTCAAAAGTTTCTACAAAATCAGCAGACCGAAAGACTTTTATATTTGGCATAGCTCTAAAAGAGGCTAGCTGTTCTATCGGTTGATGCGTCGGGCCATCTTCTCCGACACCTATCGAATCATGAGTCATTATATATATGACTTTAACCCTCATAATGGCAGCTACTCTAATTGAAGGCCGCATATAATCAGAAAAAACGAAAAATGTACCACCTATCGGTAAAAACCCTGAAAGGGCCAAGCCATTCATAATCGCTGCCATAGCATGTTCACGAACGCCGTAATGGATAAAGTTGCCAGAAAAATCTTGAGCATTTATAGCTTTATTATTTCCTCCAAAAACATTATTAGAAAGCGCTAGGTCAGCTGAGCCGCAAATAATTTTATCATTATGCTTAACCAATTCCTGTAAAATTTTACCAGATGATACCCTAGTTGCCTCCATCTGGTTGTTAATTCCAAAACTTTCCAAATTAAGTGATGGACAATTAATCTTGCCTACCCCTCCCAAATATTCTTTGTCTTTAGCATTTAAGTTAGCAAATTCGTGCTCCCACTTATCCGAAGATTCTTTATTTCTTTTACTTGCCTCTCGCCAAACGTTAAGTAAGCGATCCTCAATTTCAAAAGGTTTATTATCAAAAGAAATATTATTTTTTAAATATTCAATTTCGCTGCTGCCAAGAGGAGAACCGTGAGATTTTTCGCTTCCTGCTTTTAAATTCGCCCCTTGAGCTATAATAGTTTTACAAGCAATAAAATATGGTTTTTTAGACGTCTGCGCTCTCATGAGAGCCTGAGTTATTTGATCAAAATCATGACCATTTATTGACTCTACTTCAAAACCAAAAGCCTTAAATTTAGCTAAGTGATCTTCAGATACCGTAAGACTTGTACTGCCGTCAATAGAGATACCATTATCGTCAAAAATCACTATCAAATTATTTAAATTTAAATGCCCTGCTAAAGATGCAGCCTCGTAGGATACGCCCTCCATTAGGCAACCATCTCCGACTATAGAATATACCTTATAGTTGCAAATATTTTGTCCAAGGCGTGCTTGATATTTCTTCTGCGCTATTGCCATACCAACAGAAGTTGCAAACCCCTGACCAAGGGGCCCGGTGGTAGTTTCAATAGCTTCATATAAGTGACTTTCAGGATGGCCGGCAGCTTTTGAACCAAAAGTTCGCAGAGTTTTTATCTCATTTAATGAGAAATCTTTAAACCCAGTAAGATAGTAAAAAGCATATAGAAGCATTGATCCATGACCGGCAGATAACACTAGCCTATCACGATTAAACCACTTTGGCTGATTTGGATTAAATTTTAAAAACTTAAAAGCAAGTACAGTCATAACATCTGCCATACCAAGAGGCATACCCGGATGACCTGATTTTGCAGCCTCTATAGCATCAGCCGCTAAAATTCTTATGCAGTTACTAAGATCTTGTAAAAGTAACTTTTGATTTTTCTCTAACTTCATTATATTAATTACTTGACCTGTAATAAGCTAAATTAGGCGCAATTCTAAAGTAAAATATTTAATATGACAACCATATTTTCAAAAGTTTCTAACTGGTTTAACACGATGTTTAATCAATTATGGTGGTCTGTATCTTCCGTTAGCTTTTATCAAAGAGTTATTTCGTCTTACGACGGTTACGGGGTAAAATACATACTAACTCTTTCTTTTGTTTCTTCGTTATTGTGTAGTATATATATATTAAGCTACATAGATAACATAAGTCAGTATTTTTCCTACGGTACCATATCCCCAACTGTGGTGAATTTAGATCATATATTATCTCAATTCCCTGAACTGAAATACGACGGAACTAAAATCTCTATTGAACAGTCTGAGCCTATATACATAAATAACATATATAACCGTCCTATAGTTGCCATAGATCCAGATAACAAAATATCAATATCGGATAAAGCTAAAATACCTATTTTACTAACAGGTAGAAAACTCTTCTTTTCCTCTAGTGACCTACAAAAAAATAACGTAAAGAATTTTGAGTTTGATTATAAGCAGATATTTGGTAATGAAGGACAAGTTATTACTCAAGAAACAATCAGAGTCTTACTAGAAAAGCTTTTTAGCAGCGCCCCCAAAGTTGTTATCTATGGGGTCTTCCCACTTATAGGGTTACTTATCTTCCTTAATACGTGCTTTGAAAAAACCTTCATTATAATAATAATATATTTACTTGCAAATTTTATGTCTATAAAGGTTTCTATAAAAACTTGTATTAGGATTGCAATGTTTGCTAGTGGAGTTTTTGTTCTGTTACAACCTATTACTCTTCTTATAGCCCCTATTTACGGAAATTTTATATGGATAATTCAAATTTGGGCAAATTTACTGATGATTCTCGGCATCTTAAAGTTCACTAATCATAGCTTTTTTAAAAGTAACTAACCTTTTATCAGTAACATAATATCCAGCGCTATTTATGAAAAACTATTAATTTTATAGTACTTACAAATTTTGTTAATACATAATTAACTAATTATATATTAGCCTTAGTAATAATAAGTATGAATTATAAAGTTATTACTATATATGGCAGAAAAATCAGATGGCGATCCTAAAGACACGAACCTTGGAGAAAGAGAACAATTCGATAGTTTTGATAGACTTCAAAAAGTAGATCAGAAAAATCTTAATGTTGATAAATTAAAAGCCACTGATAAAGATTCCGACAGCGAAGAATTACTAGCAACAAAGGAGCGTACTCATTATGATAATATTAAAGAAGAATACGGTACTGTTAAGTTTACGAATACCAACTTTCAACTGGATGATAATTATAAAATAGAGCATCCGGATATCGCTCCAATTGAAGATTCTGTGAAATCAGCTTCAGCTGGGATTATAAAAACTGCAACTGGCTCATCAAACCAGATATTAGATGTTGAATTCAGAACAGCTGAAAATTTACAAACAGATAATCAAGCATCAAATATTGAGTACGTTGAAGCAAAAATAGCTAATACTTCAGAAAATCAGCTAGAACAAGGGCCTTTGCCTATTCCTATAACAGCTTCTAATACTGTTCCGCCTTCTAAACCAAGTACCATAGTATCACAAAAAGAGGGAGATACAAATTCTACAAACAATTTTCAAGCTATTGAAGAAGAAAAACCGCTGATAACCCAACCTTCAACTAATCCTGAAACACCTACTCCTCCCACTGATAATGGAAATGCTAATGACCAATTCCTTGTTCAGTTACCAAATGGAAATTATAAACTAATTCCAGGCGCCGGATTTTCTTTAACTCTCGATTCAATATCTTCAGACACTATATATGATAACACATTTGGTCACTATTTTGCTGATATTAATGGTAATCCAATATCCGGAAGTATTGATTTTACCAATGTTAAACAAAGCCTTGGAGTTGGAGATGCAATAACTATCACCTATGGGCCAGGGGATATTCCCCCAGGAGCTGTAACAATCGGATTTTTCATCATTCCAAATGGTGATCCATTGAACCCCCTTTTGCCTGAAGGAGCTAATGTTACTTTTTCTTTAAACGCTCAAGGTCAGTGGGTAGTTATTTACAACGGTATACCTATTAATGGTGAAGGTGCTCCTGTTTATTTTTCTGACCCAAACCTAAATTCCGATAATCAGTTTCAGCATAGTCAAAACGGTAATGGTCAGGTCAGTTTCGAAGATTCGTTTGGCGGAGTAGGTTCTGACGGTTATAACGACGTAGTTGTAAATACTCGGGCCACTTTATATACAGGGCCAAATACCGGTAGCGGTGGTGGCACTGGTACTGGCGGTGGTGGTGGTGATAGTGGCACAGGAACTGGTGGTGGTGATGGTGGCACAGGAACTGGCGGTGGTGGTAGTGGCACAGGAACTGGTGGTGGTGATGGTGGCACAGGAACTGGCGGTGGTGATAGTGGCACAGGCACTGGTGGTGGTGATGGTGGCACAGGAACTGGCGGTGGTGGTAGTGGCACAGGAACTGGTGGTGGTGATGGTGGCACAGGAACTGGCGGCGGTGATGG
>Ga0172373_10005146_pt1 | contig 18061 bp, 20 predicted proteins | sample Lak10m_2_FD_114546 | JGI IMG/M metagenome (GOLD analysis project Ga0172373, IMG submission 114546) | Freshwater microbial communities from Kabuno Bay, South-Kivu, Congo - kab_092012_10m | ecosystem: Environmental > Aquatic > Freshwater > Lake | place: Democratic Republic of the Congo...
CTCTTGTGGGTTCATTGGTTTCTCGCGTGATTTGGAAGTCGCAAGAGTTTGCCAGTGAACCCCATTTTTTGCAAGCTTTATGTTCCTCCACGCTTTAGTGGAGTGCTACCTCCCGCTGAAAGGCGGGACTATTTTGTAGGTTATTCTACATTTGAAAGTGAGATTGCTTTGGGTAAACAGCAAGGGCGCCCTCGCAATGACGAGAAAAAAGAGGAGAGTCGTATGAAGAAATTTTTGAAGTGGCTGGGAATTGTGTTTGGAGTTCTGGTGGGACTGATCGTCATCGGATTGGTGGTGATCTACTTCAGCAGCCAATCAAGATTGAATCATGTTTACAACATTCCCGAAGAACAGGTGATAATTCCAACAGATGCCGCATCCATTGAAAATGGGAGGCATATTTTCCAATTCCGCGGGTGTGAGGCTTGTCACGGGGAAAATCTGGAAGGCAAGGTCTATCTCGATAACCCCGCTGTCGGGAAGGTGATCTCAACGAATCTCACAACAGGCAAAGGCGGAGTCGGGGGCGATTTGTCTGATGCGGATTTTATCCGTGCGATCCGTCACGGCGTCCGCAAGGATGGCACGGGGCTGTTGTTCATGCCATCCACCGAGTTCTATTATTTAAGCGATGATGATCTGGGCGATGTGATTGCCTACGTCAAAAGCGTCCCGCCTGTGGATAATGAACAGCCTGTGAGCCAGGTTTCATTTGTTGGACGCATTGTAATGACCCTTGTGAAGGGGGTGACCTTTATCCCGGCCGAGTTGATCCCGCACGATGCGGCGCGCCCCACTGCGCCGGCAGCTGGCATCACGCCCGAATATGGTGCTTATCTGACACAGTCCTGCCACGTCTGCCATGGCCTGACGATGTCCGGCGGCGTGATCCCTGGCCTGCCAGCGGATTGGCCGCCCGCGCCAAACCTCACCTTTGGCGGCGGCTCCGCTCTGCCCACATGGACGGAAGAGGATTTTATCAATACCATCCGCACTGGTGTGACGCCGAATGGCAAGGAGTTGCGTGCTCAATATATGCCGTGGGGTTCCTACAAATTCATGAGCGATGATGAGTTGAAAGCGACCTGGGCGTATTTGCAGTCCCTGCCAAAGTTGGAGTATGGGAATCGGTAAGGGAAGAGCATCGTAATCAATTATCAGTGATGGGTGAACAGTTCCGCTGTATGGCGGGACTGTTTGATTCTTGCCCCGAAATTGGTACACCTGAAACCCTTGACGTACTGTCAAATCAGTACTAATATTGATTTATTAGTAGTGTAGATTTGATACTACCGAAAGGAGCAAGATGACTGAAGTTTCTGCACAAACGAAGAAGTTCCAGAAGGAATTGAATTCGGGCACATCGTCCCTCGTGTTATTGAGTGTGTTGAGCCGAAGCAAAGAGCCGATGTATGGCTACCAGATCGCCAAAATGCTGGAAGAGAGCGGGCCGGACATTCCTATGATGAAGCAGGGGACGTTGTACCCTGTGCTGCGCTCTCTGGAGGAAAATGGGCTGCTGGAGAGTATCGTCGAGCCTTCCGTGTCGGGTCCGCCGCGCAGGTATTACAAGATCACCAGTGAAGGACGCAGCACTTTGGAGGAGTGGCTTGATATCTGGAAGCAGACTAAAAAGTTCGTCGATACGATTTTGAAAGGATGACATCATGTTTAATACAGTGGAAGAATATCTCGATGCTTTGAAAAATGAAATGAAGGATGCCGATCCTGCTCTCGTACAAGACGCACAGGCAGACGCGCGTGAGCATTTGTCCATGGCGCTGGAGGCTGTGAAAGTGTCCACACCGGATATAAGTGAAGCGGATGCGCTCAAGAAAATCGTTGATGAGTACGGGTCCCCTGAAGAGACGGCCGCCGCCTACAAGGAAGTGGAACGCCGCACTTCACCGTCTATCGTACAGACCGTCAAGCCGCGTTCTTTGTTGGGCCGTTTCTTCGGCGTGTACGTCGATCCGCGGGCGTGGGGGGCGCTGCTTTATATGTTGATCGCTTTTGTGACGGGCATTTTTTACTTTACCTGGGCAGTCACTGGTGTCTCTTTATCAATTTCATTGCTGATTTTCATTTTCGGTTTCCCGCTTGCTTTGCTATTCCTGCTCTCCGTGCGCGGACTCGCTTTGCTCGAAGGCCGCCTTGTGGAAGCATTGCTCGGTGTACGCATGCCGCGCCGCCCCTTGTTCTCTCACGAGGGCATGAAGTTTTTTGACAGGTTAAAGACTCTCTTGACGGATAAAGCCACATGGTTGATGCTGGTCTATATGATTTTGCAATTTGTTCTTGGCATCGTGTATTTTGTTGTACTTGTCACCGTGTTGAGCTTCTCACTGTCGTTCGTTACTATTCCATTCATACAGGAATTCTTCCATCAGGGGGTGGTAACGATCAATGACATGGGTTATTTTGCTCCCGTATGGTCGTATCCATTGTTCGTGGTGGGCGGCATTCTCTTGTGGACTACATTTATGCACATTGCACGAGGCGTGGGGCAAATGCACGGCAAAATGGCAAAGTGGCTTTTGGTTAGTGAATAATAAAAAGACAGTCCAGTTTTCGCTGGACTGTCTTTTTATTTCTGTCTATGCAGTGGAAACTACGGTTTCACCAACAATCCCAGATGATTCGCAACCGCGCGTTCACGCCCGGGCTTGCCCATGTCAATAGGAGAGTTCAACACGCGGGCTTTCCCGTCAAAGCCCTTGATCACCATCGTGGATGATCCGCCGCCGTCCATATTCACTCCGGTGTAAGCTCCGTAGGAGATAAGCAGCTCCGCCAATTCAGGGAAGGTGACTCCTTCGCTGTACCCTGCCTGACGACCATCCACTACCATCAGGGTCAGCCAGCGGGCATTTTTGCTCAACCCAACCGCCGTGCGTGGATTAGCCGCATTCGCCGCCAGATTCTTCACCAACACACCCTTATCTACCACTACACGATCTCCGGACACGGCATTGAATATGGCACCATCCGCCTTATTGATGTTTACCTGATTGCGTGCCCTGATGTAAATAGTCGGCTGTGCGGTCTTTTTGGGCGAATATACTTTTCCACGTGAAGCCGCATAATCACTGACCTGAACCGGGATTCCGCCATTCGGACAGTAGGTCACCGGATTGACGGTGTCATCCACATAGCTGTAATAACCGCCATTGATGGCAACTTGCAGCTTGAATTCCTCAAGGAATTTGGACGTGACGCGTGAGCACAGCACATTGCTGGTGTTGGGAGAAGGCGTTACCAGGAATTCCAACTTGGCGGTTTGCAGGTCAATTGCCATCACATGCACAACATTGGGGCGTGGAGAGGTGATGTCTCTGCGCAGGTAGGTGATACCGGGAAAGAGACTCTGGCGGATCGATGTAGGCCGCCCAAGCCCCAGTGAGACGAGATAGCTTTTTGCGCACCAGCCGGTCAAACCATCCAGCCGTTGGATCTTCACCCAGTTCGGGTTGCTTGTATCATCCAATGCAGGGACGGTGTCGTTTTTCAGGATCGTCCCAACGATCTTGGCGGTTGTACCGGGTGCTTCGCGAATGTTCAGAGTGACCGTATTGATGCGATACCAGGTTTTATCCGTATGGTCTGGAACCGGTGTTGTCGCGGGCGGCGCTTCCTCAACGGGGGTATGAACGCTGATCAAATATTCGTTTGCGCACCAGCCGGTCAGTGTGCCCGAACTATTGCGGATATGAAACCATGCGCCGTCCAGCGTTGTGCCTATTTTTTCCACTAATTCGCCCAAATAGACGAGCCCAATTGAATCAAAGGTAAGCCCCGCTCCCTCGCGTACTTTGATCGAAGCCGCGGTAACGCGGTACCAGTTCGTATCCTCTTCATCAGGGATAGGGTTGGGATCAGGTGTTGGGACAGGGATCGGGTCGGGGTTGGTATCGGTCACTCTTTGCAGGTAAGCTGCGAAACTCCAACCTGACAAGCTGTCATCCAGTTTGCGGATTTTGAGCCAGGTACGATCTGCGTTTGCGTCTGTCTCTTCGACGATTTCATTAAGCAGGATGCTGCCAACTTGCGGCGCGATCAAACTTGCGCTGCTACGCACCTTCAGGGAAGGCACTGTCACACGGAATTTTTTGCTGACAGGTGTCGGGTCGGGGTCAGGGATCGGGATGTCGGTCAACCCAAAGCGTTTTTGAAGCGCAGCCAGATCGCCGTTGAAATAGTTCAGGTCAATGTTGCCGCTTTCCACGCCGTAGATTGGGCCGTCGCCATTATCTGTGAATTGCCACAGAGTCCATTCAGTTGCTGTCCATGGTTTGGGGACGAGGGGAGTGTTCGTGCCGTAGTTTGCGATCCACAACGGGTATTCTTTGAAATAGTTTACACTGGCAGCAGGGACGCCCGCCATGTTTTCAAGCCAATAATAATATGCTGTGTAGACCCCGATCTCTTTGCCGCTGGGCAGCAATGCCTTCAAGCGCTCCATAAAGTTATACCAATTCTTCCACCCTTTGAAAGCACCGCCGTAATTATCTTCAAAGTCACACCACAGCGGAAGTTCGCCATAGTCGCCCTCGAATAACGAAACCCACAGGTCCGCCTGTTTTTTGGGGTCCACACGACTATCGTAAAACCAATAAGAACCGCGCGGCATTCCGGCCGCTTTTGATTCGCGCCAATTGGCTTTGAAATCACGGTCACTCCAAAGATTTTGGCCTGCGCGAATGATGATATAACCCGCGCCTGCCTGGCGCATTTTTACAAAGTCAATCCCTTGCGGGGTTTGGGGGTCGTCCTGGTAAAAACTAACATCGGGTCCGATAACGTTTGCCATAATACTCTCCTGAATGCCCGCACATTCTTGTTTCTCTTATCGAGATATGCGGGGGTGTTAGTTAACTTTCAAAATTATACAACTATTCTACAGGGCATTTTCAAAATGGGTAATGATGGGTTCCGTCCCCGCCCTGCCTTCGATGGCGATCACGTCGATCTGCCAATGGTCAATCTCATGTTCGGCGGCGTACTGCTCCGCGGCGTGCAGCATATGCTCGCGTTTGCGCGGTGTGATATTGTGTTCAGGGAAAAAATTTTTACTGGATGTGAGAGTCTTCACTTCGACGAAGATGGTGACATCGCCCTGCCTTGCGATGATGTCAATTTCGCCGTACGGTGTGCGGATGTTTCTGGCAATGACTTCAACCCCGCGCTTCTCCATATAACGGACGGCTGTTTCTTCACCCCAGGCACCTACACGCTGATTGTGACCTGTCATGAATTGAACTGCTCCACGAATCCGCGTAGTCGGGTGCGCCAGCTGCTTTTTCGCGGATTGGCATCTGCCAACAGCCTCTCGTAATGTTTGAGCATCACCTTGGTGGTGTTCTCGATGGCATACGCAGAAGATGCTCTTCGCGCTGAGTAGCTCATTTGCTCGCGCAGGTTCAAGTCAAGAATGAGGCGCATGAGTTTGGCGGTAAATGCAGGCAGGTCATGAGTCGAAAGGAAGCCGGTCACCCCATCTTCGACCGTATCGCCCACGCCGACTGATTCGATGCCCATGATGGGAAGTCCCGCGCCCATGCCTTCGATCACGGAAAGCGGATGTACCTCGGTGACGGAGGCCGTGACGAAGATGTTGCACATGGCAAGATAGGCGGGCAGTTTGTCATATGTGATCCGCCCTGTGAAGCGGACTCGCTGCTCAAGTTGCATTTGGCTGACAAGAGAGCGGATCTCATCATCGTATTGCTGCACGCCGCTGCCGATCAGCAGCAGATGCACATTTGGAATTGCCTGTGAAATTCCTTTGAAACTCTCCAGCAGGAATGGGAGATTTTTTTCAAGCGCGATGCGGCCTGCGTACACCAAAAGAATATCATCGTCCTTGTAGCCGAAATCAGCACGCAGAAGCGGCTTGGCAGCGTGAAAACTTTTCAAGTCCACACCGTTTGGCACCACTTCAATATGACCTTCCACATTGAGCTGCCGTAGTATTTTTTCCATACCTGCGGAAGGCGTGATGACAAGGTCCATGGCTTTGCAGAAAGTGGGCATGTATGCCTGCAATAGACCATGGCTGACTTCATCTGGCATCATTGGCAGGTAGGCTTGGGCGTACAAGTCATAGCGGGTGTGATTCGTATAGATGACGGGAATTTGCAGCGGACGGCAATACCGCAAGGCGAGACGTCCACTTAAGAATGGGTGATGCACATGAACCACGTCCATGGTTTGCAGTAATTTTTTTGCGGTGCGCGAATAACGCATGGAAAGATAAAAACCCGAATCTGAAAGCGGGACCCCCGGGCTGTGGATGACTCGCGGTTCCCCAATTTTTTTGTCAGTATCCCCAAAGGTAAATACAAAAACATCGTGCCCGGCAAGCTCGAGATAACGTTTGTTGATCTCGACATAATTCGTGATACCGCTGATATACGGTTTGTAGCTGTCGACCATCATTCCTATTCGCATGGGAATATGCTAAGACAACCGCGGGTGAATGTCAAGTGGGCTTTTAGGCGTGGTAGAATGAAAAAATCTTAACGGAGAAACATGACTGCGAAATTGGTTTTACGTGACAAGGAATATGAAGTGAAGCCGGGCATGACCCTGCTGGATGCCTTGAAGAAAAGTAACATTGTGCCTGAGTCTGTGATCGCGACTCGCAACGGTGAAATGATCACGGATGACGAAGTGCTGCGAAGCGGGGATGTGGTTAAATTAATTGCGGTCATCTCAGGTGGTTCAACATGAAATGCCGCAAATGTCAAAATAAAGCGGCCATTCACATGCGCCAGCATAAGCTGGCCTTGTGCAAAGAACATTATCTGGAATGGATTCCCGAGCAGACTGAAAAGTTCATCAAAAAATATCAGATGTTCACGCATGAGGAGAAGATCCTCGTTGCGGTTTCAGGCGGCAAGGATTCACTTTCGCTTTGGGATATTCTTGTGCGCCTCGGCTATCAGGCGGACGGTGTATATCTCGGCCTCGGCATTGACGAGGGCATCAAGTATTCCCATGAGTCGCAGCGCCTGTGCGAAAAATTCGCGGCTGAGAAAAACCTCAAACTGCATGTGGTGGATGTTGAAAAAGAATACGGTCAATCCATTCCCATGCTGGCGGTGTCCAGTTACCGGGGATATGGCAAACCCTGCGCCGTATGCGGACTCGCCAAACGCCATGAAATGAACCGCGTCGCACGGGACCTTGGATATGATGTGCTCGCGACAGGCCATAACCTTGACGATGAAGCCGCTGTACTTTTCGGAAACACATTGAGCTGGGCGAGTGAATTCCTTTTGCGTCAGGGACCTGTGCTACCCGAAAAAAACGGGCTGGCACGCAAGGTCAAGCCGTTGTGCCGATTCTACGAACGTGAAATGACCGCCTACGCCTTGTTGAGCGGCATCGAATACATTTATGAAGAGTGTCCATTTGCAGAAGGGTCACAGTCCATTTTCTATAAGGAAACGCTCAATCAGCTGGAAACAACCCGCCCGGGCGCAAAGCTGACTTTTTATCTGAGATTCCTGGAAGCAAGGAAAAGCGGGGAATTGTTCATCGAAAAGAATGTGGAATCAGGCGTGCTGCATGATTGCCCCAAATGCGGGCAGCCCACGTCCACGCCTGATTTTTGCTCGTTCTGCCGCATGATCGAAAAGGCGAATGTAGAGGCGGAATAAAAAAGTCCAGCATCGGCAGATGTTGGACTTTTTTACGGGGAAAACTTGCGCCGCACTCGGCGCAAGCAGAGATTTATCTAAGCAAAGTTGTAACCAGGCCGATTAAGAACAGCCCAATCGCGGTATAGCCAGCGATTTGCTCGGCTGTGAAGATGGAGAAATGAGGAGTATCAAAACTTGAGCGGTCCATGGCGGGTTTGTTGGGAGCTTCTGTTTTTCCCAATAGCGCGTCGCAAAAATCAAGCACGTTGACAGGACGATTATCCGGGTGCAGAGACATGGCCCACAGGATGGCTTTTTCCACGGTACTGCTAATGTGTGGATTAAGTTCTCGAGGCGGGGTCAGGCTGCGGGTATCCAGGAAGCGTTTGCGCGCTTCGGTGGGCGGTTCATTTGTCAGCAGGTGATAGAGAGTCGCGCCAAAGGAGAAAATATCCGCTCGCGGGTCGGTATGCGCATCGTCCCCGCCATATTGTTCCAGAGGCGTGTAGTGTGCCGTGCCCTGTCCCTGAATGATGGTGATGGTCACCTCATCGGGAGCCATGATCTTGACCAGACCAAAGTCTACAAGTTTGATCAATCCGCTCGGCGTGATCTTGAGGTTGCTCGGTTTGATATCGCGGTGGATGATGGGCGGAATTTGTTGATGGAGGTAGCTCAACGCGTCTGAAATTTGTGCGGCCCAGTGCAATACTTCCTTTTCTGAAAGGAAACTGTTGTTGCGGCGCGCCTCCTGCATTCGTTCACGCAGGTCTTTGCCCGGTACAAAGTCCATTACCAGATAATCGCGCGGACCTTCTGAGAAGAAATCGGAAACCTTTGGCAGATTGGGGTGGTCGAGGCGCGCAAGCACAGATGCCTCGCGAAAGAATTGTTCACGAGCCTGCTTGAATACATCTGGCGGGAGTGTCTGATTGTGCTCGACTTCTTTAAGCGCACATAGCCTGCCTTGCAGCCGAGTATCTTCTGCAAGGTAAATACTGCCCGTGCCGCCCTGTCCGATCTGTTCACGGATCTTGTAGCGGTCACGCAGAATCTCCCCATTCTTCAACGATTGGGGCAAATCTTCTCCTTTGGTGGATGGGTACATCTGTTGCGCCAGTGATCTTTTCGGCGTGTATCACTGTTTCTGCAGCTGCATCATCAAAACTTTTTTGCAGCAAAAGCAGAAAATATTATAATTACAATATAATCATGCACAGAATCCACTTTTCTGCTATATTATAAACGTCTTTGTTGCTATCGGGTGTTTTTACAGGCACGACAATTGAAATCATTGGGTGCTGGATTCAAAAAAGAGACCGCAATTTTATGTAATAGTTTTTCGAGGAAATTATGGAACACGAAGATGATTATCCAATTTTGGTTGCTCAGGACGGTCCGTTAAAGGGACAGCGCTGGGCGTTAAGCCATACTTTAATGGTGGGGCGTGACCCCACTTGCGATATCGCCGTGATGGACAGACAGGTCTCGCGTTTTCACGCGCGAGTCACACCCACGCCTGAAGGCGTGACCATTGAAGACCTTGGAAGTAAAAACGGCACGAACCACAATGGCGTAGAGATCACTGCGCCTGTGATGTTGCAGGATGGCGACCTGCTTGGGATTGCACTCGCCCAGCAATTTATATTTCTCACCTCTGATGCCACCATGCCGCTGGCAGAAGGCGGCGCGCGTCAGGGGCGCTTGGTAATGGATCAGAAATCACGTCAGGTGTGGGTCCATCAACAGCAGGTGGTTCCGCCGCTCTCCGCACAACAGTTTAAGTTGTTGTGGATGCTCTACGAAAAGCAGGGACAGGTGATCGGCCGCAGCGAACTCGTTGCGGTTGTGTGGGGGGAGGACCAAATGGCTGGCGTTTCCGATCAGGCATTGGACGCCCTCATCCGCCGTCTACGTGACAGGCTTGCCGTGCTCGACCCGAGCCATCAGTATATTGATACCGTACGCGGGCATGGCCTGCGTTTGGATAATCCCCCGAACGGTGAGTAGCTTGGTATGGATGCCCACTCCGAAAAACTTTTAGCACACATCCTCCGCACCACGCGTGTTGCCACTCTTGCAACCTTGCGCGATGAAAAGCCGAATACATCCATGGTGGCTTTTGCACCTGTGGAAAATTTTTCAGCATTCTACATTCACACCAGCCGTCTTTCACAACATACCATGGATATGCATAGAGACAAGCACGTCAGCCTGCTCGTTGCTGAAACCGATGACGGCCGAGCCGACCCGCAAACGCTGGCACGCGTAGCCATCCGCGGCAGTTCTGAGATCATTCAAAACGGGGAGCCTGGCTATACTCCGATCAAAGAGTTGTATCTCGCGCGTTTCCCCGAAGCCGAACAATTATTCCAGCTGGAAGATTTCAATTTCTGGCGCATCACCCCAAAGGGTGGGAGATACGTGGCCGGTTTTTCAAAGGCATACAACATCACCCCCGAAGCGCTCAAAAAAGCTTCCATTCGATAAACGATCAAGTGACAGTCACCATAAGGTGACTGTCACTTTTAGGAGTCAACATGACCTCATTAAAACTTCTTGCCGTATTTGCACATCCCGATGACGAATCAATGGGCATGGGCGGTACTCTGGCAAAGTATTCTGCCGAAGGAGTGGATACACACCTCATCAGCGCTTCACGCGGCGAGCGGGGTTGGTTCGGCCCCGAAGAGCAGAACCCCGGCCTTGAGAGACTCGGCCAGCTCCGCACTGTGGAGTTGACCAACGCCGTTAACGCCCTCGGTATGAAGGGACTGCACTTTCTCGATTATATCGATGGGGAAGTGGATCAAGCCGACCATGCTGAAGCTATCGGCAAGATCGTTACACATATCCGCAAGATAAGGCCGCAAGTGGTGGTGACATTTCCGCCCGATGGAAATTACGGCCATCCCGACCACATCGCCGTCGGACAATTCACCTCTGCCGCCATCGTCTGTGCCGCAGACTCATCCTACAAGGACCCGGAGAATCTTTCCGCGCATCGAGTCTCAAAACTCTATTACATGGTGGACGGTGAAAGCTTCATCAACCTCATCTCTCCATTTATGGAAGATATGACCTTCCCCGTGGATGACCAGATCCGCGGCGAATTCCCGTGGAAGGATTGGATGATCACAACTCGTATTGATATGGCAGACCACTGCAGCGCAGCATGGCGGGCCATTCAATGCCACCAAAGTCAATTACCCACCATCGGCGCACTGGCGGAAATGCCCGAGGAATCTGCCGCCGCTGTCCTTTCCATGCAAGGGACGTTCTATCGCGTTTTCAGCCTAGTCAATGGGGGAAGAAAAATTGAGACGGATTTCTTTGAAGGGGTGAGGTAAAAAAGATTTTCATTTGAAGGGGATACGTTTGTTAGTCTTACAGTTTGCGCCATTGTCCCCAGTAGGAAAATAAAACAGCTAAAAAAGTATTAACCCTTATGCCGAGGCCGCCACGGCTCATGTTCGTGCGTAAGCCAGACCAACTCCGGGTCGAGCGCACGCACCTTCAACTGACCTTCGGTGTGGGGCTCGTCAAGCTCGCCGAACCAAACCGCCACATCGCCGCCGACGATGATCGGACGCCCATCTGTCTCGATGACAACCATCTGCATCCCACGTGTGTGACCCGGTGCCGGGATGAGCCGCAGCCCGGGAAGCAATTCGAACTCGCCGTCGACTGGCACATATTGCACACCAGGCGCATCAACCCACTCACGAATGGTGTAATCGTCCTTGGTGCGCGCATCGTCAAGCTCCAACCGCTGGACGTAGATCGGTTTGCCAGCGAAGAGGTGGTTGCCGCCACAGTGGTCGAAGTGCAGGTGTGTGTTGACGATGATGTCAATGCCAGTGAGGTCGAAGTCCTGCTTGTTCAGCGGAAGGAGGCGGGGATCAAGATCGGCTACTGCCGGGTGAAGTTCCGTCATGCCAGTGTCAACCAGCACACGCGCATCGGGATGGTCAATGACATGTACGTAGACCGGCATCCGCTCACCCTCGGCGAGCAAGTCGGCAACGCGGATCGGTGTGATGGTGATTTTCTTTTTCATGGTAATTCTCCTATATTAGATACTTGTACTTGCGCTGTATCTCAGCAAGCTTGACAACCAAGACCTTACCCGTAGGTTGGGCGCTGCGGAAAGCCAGCGGGAGAATCTTCCCAATCTTCCTGTCGTCCGTAGGGGGTCATATCAAGCAATCGATAAACGTCACTTAACGATTCACAGCCGCGTTTGTACGTTGAGTATGTATGAAATATGTCATCATCAATACGGAAGAAAACACTTAATCCGTGCCTTTCACCGCCATCTACTGTAACTTGGAGGTCCTGATTGAAATCGGTGTCAAATGCTGAATACCAGGGACGTTCCCAGCCCATTCGCGTTTTATATGCGAGTAGTTTTTCCAGTGGGGCACGCGAGATAATGACAAATTGTGTATTCCGCACTTGCAGTTCGGATAAATCTCCCAGGTCATTTACAAACCCAGTGCAGCCCATGCAGCCGTCATCCCAGGAAGGGTCGAACATGAAGTGGTAGACAATGAGTTGGCTATGCCCATCGAACAAATCATACAGGCTGCGTTTTCCTTCTGAGCCGTTAAATGTATATGCTTTTTCCACCTTTACCATGGGAAGTCTGCGACGCTCGGCGCTGACCTGGTCGTAGTGCCTGGTAAGTTCTTTTTCATGTGCCAATAACGTTTCCCGAGCTGCCAGCCATGCGTCTCTACTTACTATTTTGGGATGTGCAGAATATTGAGTTGGCATGTTTTTTTCCTTTTCTTAACTCTATTGAGGTGAGAGATATTTTAGAACACGTGTTCTGTTTGGTCAAGATAGAAAAATGTGCTATGAGTTTTCCGCCCTCCCAATGGTATGAGACATTTTCTCCGATAGAGGATACCTGCGCTTTTGTGCCTCGACATGGTTTCAACTGGCTCAACCGCCAACTCGAGAACCAGGCGTGGACGGCAAAGCCATCTCTTATGGAAAATATTGATTCCTCTGTGATGCCTACTCTTCGTAGAGTTCAAGGGGTAATCCGTCGGGATCCTTGAAAAAAGTGTAGCGCTTTCCGGTCAGTTCATCGATCCGAACGTTTTCTGGCTCAACACCTTTTCCTTGTAATTCAGCTATCGCTGCATCGATATTCTCTACTGTAAACGCAAGGTGACGTAACCCTCTGGCTTCTGGGTAATTTGCGCGTTCGGCGCTATTTGGAAAGGAGAATAATTCGACCTGATATTGATCGTTAATGCATAAGTCTAGTTTGTAAGACTTCCGCTCGGCTCGGTAGTGCTCTGACTTCACTGTAAAACCTAATACTTCTGTATAGAACTGTTTCGACCTTTCATATACTGAACAAATAATAGCAACGTGGTGGATGTGTTTTATATTCAATTCATCTCCTGTATTGAACACGTACTACGAAGCCGATTTTTAGTGGATTGCAGAAAATTTAGCAAATGCGCGAGATTAGAAGGATGATGCTGCGGCTGCTGCTAAATCCGTTTGAGTCCTGCACATTAACGGTTAAACGACCAAAGCCATTCACTTCGCAGCCGCCAAATGTAATTGAGTTTGAAGGAGCCCAATTTAAGTTATTCCCATTGCCAATGTCATATTGTGTACCGCCATTACCAGCCGGGTCTGTCGCAAATGAAAATGTCCAACTGAAATTATAGGGTTCCTGCCCGCCGCTTGCAGAAGCAATTAATGAAACAACTTCGTCTGGTCCAACAGTGCCCCCATCTAAAGGATTACTAATGGAAACAAGGATATTCGGAGGTGGGAGAACTTCAAATGAAACCGAAGCATTTGCACTTTGACCGGTGCTATCTGTTGCTTTAAGCGTCAACGTACGAGTGCCTGGACTATTGAAAGTCACGGTCGCTCTTTCGCAGTCTGAAATGGGGAACGGATCGCCCGACTGATTGCTTGTCCACTGACAGTTGAGATTGCCTCCATCCGGGTCAAATGCAGTAGCCCGTAATTTCAGCTGCTCTCCCTGATATACCTGTGTACCTTGGTTTGGGCTTTGGATCGAAACACTGGGAAGTTGATTCCTGCCTTCTGCAAAGGTTGTACAGCTTTTATATAATTCCTTTTGGTATTTAAGCTTGATCACCTTCTGCGAATCAATCCCAACAAAAAGCCACACACAGCCCTCCGCTCTCCATAAAACTCCTGGTTCAGAGGGTAGCCCGGCCAGATTTGCCCTGAAATAAGGTCCTGCTTCAAGGCTCGCAAAAGGTCCAATTGCACCATATAACAACAATTCGAACTCCCCGCCGATGACCCCGCGTAATTCGATCTGTTTCGTAAAAGTTGGTGTAGGCTTTAGGAAATCGAACGAGGCTTCACTTAAATCTTTAAAACCATTATCCGAGTTGTAACTGAAACCTGCGGCCAGCGTCAGCTTTTGCCCAATGGCATATTCAAGCTTTGATGTCAATACCCCATCACCCTGTAAGTAAATGCTCAAGATCGGTGTGAAGACGACCGGAACAGGACCGATCCAAAATGTTAACGGAGAGAATTCATGTCTTGCGATCTCCACCCGCTTATTAAAACTTGTTGAATCGCCTTTTACTGCCAGCGAAACATTTTCAAGAATGGCGATCCGTGTCATGAAATTAAGATCAGGGATCTCGGCACAAACCCCAAAAACCTTATCATTGCAAGAAATATTTACATCTGCCTCAAGTTTGGGCTCAAGGCTGGCATTGCCTACAACTTTTAATTTCCCGTTTGTGCCAAAGTCGGTGTCAATATTATAGGAGAAGGTCTTGAGATTGCCCTCTTCGAGAGGCATGGCTAACCCCGGCACGGTTCGTGCCGTTGGTACAGGTGCATTGAAAGTCACGCCTGGGTATACCCAGGTAGTTTTTATATCTTCTGGTTTTAATTCTTTGACAAATGAAACTTGCCCTTCATGCACCGCCTCGATCAATTCCGCATCCACTGTTTCAATGATCACTTTCCCCTCGGCTGTTTTTTGTATGCTTTGCACCTTACGTAATAATCCGTACGGTGCAGCAGGAACCGCATCAGAAACCAGCACATCTCCCTGCGCAAGATTTTCTAATGCAGGAGTAGTATGACTAAAAACGATGACACCTTCGGGAGAGAAACTTTCCAATGCAGATTGCACATTGCTATCTAATACCTTGGTGGTGGGTGGAATGAGATATCCGTCTGGAGTTGCAGTAACAAAAACAATGACATCTGTGGGCGATCCTGAAATAGGACGGGTACTTGGCAGGTTACATACGGTGGTCAATAAAAAGACCAGAACGGCACTCAATACGGCTCGATAAGAAGATCGTTTCACGTGTATTCCTTTTTTACCTTTAAATTTGATTTTGATAATAGTTAAAAAGAAGGTTTGTTGAAACTAGTGGTTATGGGTCAGTGCTTGAGCGGCGAGAGAAGCGACTTGAACCTGATCAACTTCAACGAGCGGGGAGACGAACGTAGTCCCATCAGCAAGGTCTTGTTGAATGCGTAGGCGGAGTCGTTCCATGCCCTTGTCGGTATCTGACACAAAAACAAGCTTTTGGAGCTGGTCGCTTATTTTACACATGATCCACGCTCCTCGCGCTTTCCCCCATAAATTGATTAAATGTGTTCCGTCCTTGATAGGCTCCAATTTGAATGTCATATTGAAATTCACACCGATGGGAGTGGAGCTGTCTATCGTATACTCGTCGAAGGGCCGCCAATCCACAATGCATTGATTGGATTTCATCTTTCCATGGTAACAATAATAAACTGAATCCACCGACGAACGTCCGAGCGCCAGATTGAGAAGCTCCGCTTTGCTTGCTCCGAGCACGATGGCGCGATATTCGGGTTTCGTCAGATACTCCCACAGGATAGACGGCGGGACGGGGAACACATACTCGCGAATGAGCAACGCCTCTTCAGGTCTGACCTCGATGCGGACTCTGCTCTTTAGGCGCTCCCACACTGTATGCATATCAACCACATACATTTGCACTTCGCCTACATCTGCAAAGGTCTCACGATGCGGCGTCAGGCTGTTTTGAAAATCTTCAAGCCCCAACGCATCCATCACAGACTGTGTGAATGCGGCATACGCCTTGAAGCCCAGCTTTTCCTTGATCTGATTCTTTGCCAGGCGATGCACCAAATTAACATCGTTCCCCACCAGCTCGGTGAAACTTCCCAGTTTTTGGGTCATGTAGTCACCGTAATGAACGAAGAACTTTAAGTCGAGATGGGGCAGGTTTCGGCAGGCATTGCATGGGCAGGTGGTGTTGAGCACCATCAGCTCCAATGCCTTGCGAAAAGACGCATACGTGGTTTCGATCATATCCAGCAGGCTTTGCCCTTGCAAAAATCCGCCCGCTGGTGCATATGAAAACACAGCATCCCCTTCCAGCTTGGACAATACCAGGGGAGACTGTGCATGTTTGATCAATAGATTCAACAGGGCGGTTAAGCTGTCGCGTGCATGTTCGAGCTCTGACTCGTTGACATACTTCGAATACCCGGTAATATCAGAAATGATCAAGAAGCCTTGTTGTGTCATGCCGAGGTTTATATCACAGGTTAATGAAAAATGGCCTCGGACATAATGTCAAACCAGTTCATACACCAATTTGCAGATTTTCCCAAGGATAAAGGTTTTCCTTGTGGGTATCTGCGCTTTGTCTCGACAGGGTTTCAACAAGCTCAACCACCAACTCGACAATCAAAAATTGCTTGGGGTGTGCGCACGCCATGAGCAGTCCCCAACGCCAGTTGCATTGTCCTGGCGATTTTCCAGGACGCTTTGTTAGGCGCGGTTTTCGAGATGCACCAACATTTTAAATGTCTCAATTTTAGCGCGTACAACTTCTACTTCAATGTCAGCCAATGTTAATGCATTTTCTGCATCTGAAAGTTTTTCTTGAAGTTCAAAAATTTTATCGTTTTCAGGATGAGTATCTTCCTTAGCACTATACATCGCTTCAAGTTTTGCTTCACGGGCTTTCATTCTTTCGTTTTGCAAAGTAATCTTTCGTTCTTTTACTGCTTCCTTTGCGTCAAGTAATTTATTTCTAAGTTCAATTACTGTTGGATTTGTCCCTACTGCTGCTTTTACCAACGCTTCGGTAGTCTTTTCGGTGCTTTTTCGGAATGCCATTTCTGCTTTATCTTCTGCCTCAGTTACCTTTAACTTAAGTCTTTCTACCGCAGACTCCATTCTAAGCACTTCAAGATTGTTTTCAAGCTCATCATATTCAGAATCGTCATCATTATCATCTTGCTCATCTTCTTTTTCATTCTCGCTTTCAAGCCTGCTAATTTGTGATTCAAGATGAGCAACCGCTATTCGTGCTTTTGCTTGTTGTTCAAATGCCTTTTGCAGTTCATTAGGAAGTAAAGCAATTTTCTCTTTGAGTTGTTCTGACGATAACACTACCATTTTGACCACTCCTTGTATGGATTTTATATGTTAATTTTTTCACGGCAAGCGCCCAACGGTTTGCGGCTTGCCCTGCGGGTACCTGCGCTGGGGCGGGGACGGCGAAGCCGTCCAACTGGAAAAATGATAAGGCGTAGAAAACTGCTTGAGATTCGTACAGAATCCCCAGCGTCAGGTGCACGCTTTGTTAGGCGCGGTTGAACTTGAAGACTTGCCTAGCTAAAAAAGACTCTACCATAATTTTGTTATTAATTATTCCTTGCAACTCTTATGAGTTCCTCTTCTATTTCGGATATATCGCAGTCAGGTGCGAAGTGCTTTATATCTCTTACCAAGTTTGAGGAAGTAAGATCATCAATAAATGCCGAAAGTTGGATGGCATGACCAGAGGCAATTGGGAGAAGGATTTTATTAGCCCAATGGTTTTGAAAAATAGCCTCTTTGAACAATATGTTTACAATACCATAATTATCAAACACGACTTTTTCTGCGGTGTCCCATGCCATAAATAAACTAATTCCAAAGGAAACATACTTAAAGCCTGTGGGCGAGAGTATTATTTTGTTTGTCAGGGTTCCAAAAGTGAAAATGGCAATTATTCCCATCAAAATAATAGCCAACCAAATAAAACCAATAACTTCAGATTGCGCGTTTTTATAAACAATCACTAAAAGCCAACTTATCAGTATTATTAATAAACTAATGATTGCCAAATGCCGTCGAGGATTTGCAAATTTATAAATCTTCACAATAGGATTTCCCGTTTGTTTTTCCTGCGAAGCGCCTAACGGCTTGCGTTACCTGCGCTGGGGCGGGGACGGCGAAGCCGTCCAACCAGAAAAAGGCTAAGTCTTTGTCCAAAAATAAGTTGGTCAATTCAAATTTGGTCGAATGGTGTAGTTCCATTCGGGAAACAATTTGTATGGATGTAAATTAACATTTGCTTTTTCTTCTAGTGTAACTTTAC
>Ga0172373_10005148_pt1 | contig 18057 bp, 6 predicted proteins | sample Lak10m_2_FD_114546 | JGI IMG/M metagenome (GOLD analysis project Ga0172373, IMG submission 114546) | Freshwater microbial communities from Kabuno Bay, South-Kivu, Congo - kab_092012_10m | ecosystem: Environmental > Aquatic > Freshwater > Lake | place: Democratic Republic of the Congo: South-Kivu...
AAAAACAGGCTGATTTTTTGTCAGTTTTTGCGTTTTTGAAGGCGCATAGCCGGTGCTACGCAACTGAAAAAAGGTGAAAAATGGCGAAAAATCAGCCGTTTTTGACTCGGTGAGAGAATCCTGGACAAGCTCTTACTGAACGGATATTATTTCGGTGCAAATTTACGCCTTTATCCCGTTGAAAACCGCCGTTCCGTAAATTTGGCAATGTTTTCGTAAAATCAACCGGAAAAGGGTGACCAAAATCACTGCATTTGTGTGCCGGTGTACCTAATTTTGCTCTGTACTTGTGACAAATGTTGAAAAAAGTACATACCAAGATTATTCTGCATTCGTTTCATTATCTGAAATATTTTGCAGGACTTCTGGAACTATTTTCTTCTTATTGTCGTTAATCTGTTTTTAATCCCTTCGGTTTACCGGTGCATCCGATGTAATATTGTCTGCATGCTTTAATCCATGAGGTAATTGTTTTAAACCGCACGCTTCATGTGCCAAGCCATGAAAACGGTTTTTTTCAGCAACTATCATTACCTTAAACTTTCCCGCCTATGTTTACCCGAGTGAAGCATTCAATGTTTTTCACCCTGGCCTTGTTCCCAGCCGTACTTTTATCCCAAAAGCCGGCAGAAACGAGTGTTAAAGTACTTCAAAACGGTCAGAAGCGTTACGTTATCTCGGCCGAAAAGCAGGATCAGATCGTTGAACTCAAGCAACTTCAGCCAGGAGAAGCCTACGTTCTGATCATACCTCCTGACTATGCAACGGGCACTTGTCTGCCTGACATGTCGGTCATAGAGCCAACTGCCACCCAGCTTTCCTATTCACCTGCCCTGCGTTCGCTGCGCATCAAAGCCACCTCTTCAACTGCCAGAATCAGGTTTCACTACCCATGTACCTGGCCCGGTAACAGTCCGCCGCGACATTACGTATCTCTGAGTTGTCTCACTTGCCCGAAGAAGGAAAGTGTATCATCTTTGGCTGAATCTACCACCCTCGAAGTGGAGAATGCCGGTCTGGAGGAGCTCGTCAAGGATATTTTTATCGGTGGAGATTGTTTTGATGTGACCAATATTACCATGAACGGTGGTGGTAACCAGATTGGAAAATTTTTCAGTGGCGCTACGAGTATTGGCTTTAACAGCGGGATTATGCTGGCAACAGGCGACATTGGCGTTGCACCTGGTCCGAATGATCAGGATGGTGCCGGTGGTGGTGGTAATGGCAGTACCGATGTGGATCTGTCAACTATCTCTACGGGACCTATGTTCGACGTCAGCACCATAGAGTTCGATTTTACGCCAACACAATCCATGTTGTCATTTGAATACGTATTTGCCTCGGAGGAGTATTGCGAGTATGTGAATACACAGTTCAATGATGTTTTTGGATTTTTCATTTCGGGCCCTGGCATCAATGGAGTCAAAAATCTGGCTACTATTGGTAATTCAGTACCGATTACCATCAATACGATTAATCATATCACGAATTCGGCGCTGTATGTTCACAATACGCCTCCCGGAGAAGACAGAGACAATTGCCAGGATGGTGGAATTTCAGGAGGACTGCCGCCAGCTACTCCCTCGTTGAGTCAGGCTACACAGGAGTGTGAGTTCGACGGATTTACGCGTCGTATGACGGCCACCGTACAGGTTGTCCCTTGCTCTACATATCATATCAAGCTGGCTATTGCCGATGTTGGGGATGGTCTGTTCGACTCTGCGGTATTTTTAAGGGCCGGCTCATTTGCCGGCGGTGGAAACGCTTCCATCAAGTGGGTAGTCAACGATGATCCGGCGCTCAATGAAGTCACGGAGGGTTGCGGAGATGTAAAAATTCTGGTTGACAGACTCGGTGCCAACTTTGCGAACCCGCTGACCGTTGGATATACTATAACAGGATCAGCTACATCCGGCTCCGACTTTACACCTATCCCGGGCAGTATCACCATCCCTGCCGGACAGGAGCAGGTGCTTTTCCCGGTCAATATTGCGAGTGATGTGCTGCATGAGGGTGCTGAAACTATTATTCTGACGCTGAATAACGCTTGCTCATGCCTGCACCCGCAGGAAATTCTGACAATTCTTGATCAGAAGCCGCTGATTGTCAAGTCCGATACTGTTTCAGTTTGTGGGCCAAGTGCCCTGGGAACAGTAGGTGTGCATGTGGAAGGAGGCCAGTTGCCATATTCTTACAAGTGGAGTTCAGGCGATACAGAGGAAACCATGTCAGCTACTGTTAATGCCAGCAATACTTATACGGTTACAGTCACAGATGCCTGTGGAAAGACAGCGGTATCTCATGCCCGCATCAACGTGACGGCTCCGCCAAGCGCCAAGTTTTTGGCGTCAGTACCGCAGTTATGCCCCGGACAAACAGCCGCGCTGCAGGTGAATCTCTCCGGTAATGGTCCGTTTCAGCTTCAGTACACCCTGAATGATGATCATCAGACACCGATAGCAGGGGCGAGTGGCAACCCCTATCTTTTTCAGGTCAGTCTGCCCGGAGTCTATACCCTGACCGGTGTAGTTGATTCACTGGGATGTGTTGGCACTGTTACTGGATCCGTCAATGTAGTTCCCTCGGATCTGGCAGTAACTGCAGTATCCACCAATCCTGCCTGCCCGCTTTCAACAGACGGAACGATTGTTGTGACTGCTTCGGGTGGGGCTATTCCGTATAATTACAACTGGACAGGCAATACACCTATCGGAAATATGCCCAATCCGATGAATCTGCTTCCGGGCCAGTACAATATTACAGTGACGGATTTCTGGGGATGCACTCAGACAAGAAGTATGGCGCTGGTAGCTCCCAATGCAATTACCCCGTCTGCGGCCGTTCAGGGGGTCACCTGTTCTGCACCGTTGGCCGGCAGTGTTGATCTGAATGTAACGGGAGGGGTTCCACCCTTTAAATATAACTGGTCGAATGGCAGTGTGGCTCAGGATATAAACAACCTGGAGGCAGGCAGCTATCTGGTTACAATTTCAGACGAGGGCGGTTGCTCTGCCATCTATACGGCCATTGTACCGAGCAATACCATACCTCCCGTGGCCAAGGCGGTTGCTGCGGGTACGCTTACCTGCGTGACAGGAGTGATTTCGCTGGATGCCTCCGCTTCGTCTGTCGGAGCTGAATATGCTTATCAGTGGACTGCCTCGCCCGGACATATCGTGAGTGGAGTGAATACACTGGCGCCATCAGTTGATGAGGGTGGAAGTTATACGCTTCTGGTGACCAACACGGTGAATGGCTGTACGTCAGCGGTTACCGTGCCTGTGGTGCCCGATGTTGTCCCTCCGATTATCAGTGCCGGAACCGATGCCGCTATCACATGCCGAACAGATACAGTGACACTGGCAGGAAGTGTATCTGCCCAGAGTGCCGATATGGTATATCGCTGGACAGCCTCTGCCGGAGGATCGGTTATTGGTTCTGATGACCTGCTCGAGGCAGAAACTGCTTCTGCCGGTGTATATACACTGACAGCTACCAATACTGCCAATGGCTGTACTGCGACAGACGATGTAGTGGTCTCTCTTGACAACAATCCGCCCGTACCCGAAGCCAAAGGTGGCAAAATTACCTGCGTCATGTCGAGTGTGATGATCTATGGTGATACCGTTGAAGTGGCAGGCCGTACTTATTCATGGAGTGGTTGTACACAGTGCAATATCCTTATTGGCAAGAACACCCGAACCCCTGTAGTTAATGCTCCCGGAACATATACGGTCACAGTGACAGATAACGATAATGGTTGTACCAGTACTGCTGAAGTTGTAGTCACTACAGATATAGCACCTCCGTTAGCCGAGGCAACGGTACAAGGTATGATTACCTGTGCCAATCCGGCTGCTGGTATTCAGGCGGTTAATCTGGCAAATCACATGTACCAGTGGCAGACACCTTCTGGACAGATGAGTACAGGCTCTTCGATCAATGCGACTGTACCCGGTACATACAAGCTGACTGTCACTAACCTGGCGAACAGTTGTACCGCCAGCACGACAGCAGTCGTTACAGCCAATCTGACGGCGCCATTTGCAGACGCAGGCTTGCAGCGCACGCTTACCTGCACACAGTCATCTGTTGAGCTGAATGGCATCGGTTCGGGTGCGTCAGATCTGACTTATGCCTGGACGACTACCGACGGGTCAATTGTACCGCCCTCGAATATATCCAACCCGGTTGTGAATGCCCCTGGCATATATACGTTCATTGTTACCAATCCGGTGAATGGTTGCTCAGCCTCGGATATGGTCATGGTATCGCCGGATACGGAGCGCCCGGAGGTGAAAATTTCAACGCCGGGAGAACTGAACTGTGTGATTACCGAGACAGTATTGAATTCGGCCGGCTCTTCAACCGGTATGTCTTTCTCATACCAATGGAGCGGGCCTGGTATTGTTTCTGTAACAGATATGCCCGATGTGACCGTCAATCAGCCGGGTACTTACACACTGGAGGTATCCAACAGCAACAATGGCTGCACAAACAGTATGTCTGTTTATGTGCCACAGCAAATTACCCCGCCGTCCGCGTATGCAGGCTCCGATGCTGTGATTCGTTGCAATACACCTGAGGTTCTGATTGGAGATACAAGTAATCCGCCGGTACAGAACTACAAATATGAGTGGAGTGGTCCTGTATTGATTCAGGGGGAGGCAACTACCTGGGTAAACCAGCCAGGCACCTATGTACTGACAGTTACTAACACACAGACCGGATGCACATCCACGGATGCAGTGATTGTTTCACAAAATATCGCTGCCCCTCAGGCAAATGCAGGTCAGGGAGGTGTGTTGACCTGTACAACACCTCAATTTATCCTGCAGGGAACGGGAAGTACCGGCCCGCAATTCCAGCCCAAATGGTTTGGCTCGGTTAGTGCGCCGACGCCTTCGGATGTAATGAATCCACAGGCGAGTGTCCCCGGGGTTTACACCCTGATGATTACAAACCTGGAGAATGGCTGTATCGCCACGTCATCGGTTACCATCACACAGTCAATCAATAATCCGGTGGCTGCGATTGCCACCATTCCGCAACTCACCTGTGACACGACTGAAAGAGTTCTGAATGCTGCCGGCTCCAGTGCCGGAGTTAATTTCACATACCAGTGGGCTGCATCCAATGGCGGTCATATTCTGGATGGAGATAACACACTTTCGCCACGAATAGATGAGCCGGGAACCTATACGCTGACGGTGACTGATCAGACCAATGGCTGTACCCGGACTGCCTCGGTGGTAGTAGGCGAGGACGTTGCGCCTCCGCCTGCTGATGCAGGTCCCGACAGGGTTTTAACCTGTAAAACACCCGAAATGCCACTCGGTATCCCTGGTAACCCACTGGATTCGCACTATAAGGCAGAGTGGGGCGGGGGAGTGTATGAAGTGGGTGGTGTGGTATGGACAAGTCAGCCTGGTACCTACACAGTCACTGTTACCAATCTGGTCAATGGTTGCAAGTCTGCCGATGAAGTAGTAGTTTCACAGGATATAACCGCTCCGTATGCCGATACCGGCACCGACACTGTGCTGACCTGCAGGATGCCCGTATATGAGTTACAGGGATCGGGCAGTACAGGTCCGCGGATTGTTTATAAATGGCTGGGCCCCGGCAATGCACCGCCACTCCCCGACATTCTGAATCCACAGGTCAGCATACCAGGTGTTTATACATTGATGGTGACTGATACCGTAAATGGATGTGTTGCTGCGTCATCTGTTACTATCACACAGTCTCCCAATACACTGACAGCTGTAATTGCTCCAGTACTGCCGCTTACCTGCGAAAGAACCACACTGACGCTGGATGCAACGGGTACAAGTACAGGTGCCGGGTTCACTTACCAGTGGACCTCACCGGATGGCAGTCCGATTGACGGCACTGCCAACGATCTTTCCCTTCAGGTTAGCAAATCCGGAAATTACACGTTGCTTGTCACCAATCCGGAAAATGGCTGTACACAGACAGCTTCGGTAGTGGTGGATGAAGATATTGCCTTGCCGGTTGTGAATACGGATGCCGCCGCTGCTATTACCTGCGTAAATACACAGGTAACCCTCTCCGCTTCTGTGCAGTCTCCCTCGAATAACTGGTCTGCATCCTGGGTGACACCGGCTGGAGACACCATTGTGAATGTGGCTACTCCGACCGTCAGTGTCGGAGGACTCTATAAAATAATCGTCCAGAACCATGAAAACGGCTGTATGAGTTCGGATACCGTTGATGTGCAGGTGAATCAGGTTCATCCTGATGCCCGCATACTCGAGCCGGATACCCTTACCTGTGCAGCACAGTCTGTAAAACTCAATCCCTTTGGAAGCAGTACCGGGAATGTGGAGTACTTATGGACTACAGATGTTGGCCATTTCACCATACCGATTAATCCCGCTATGCCCGAGACAGACAAGCCCGGTGCATATACCCTGCTGGTAACTTACCTGAGTAACGGTTGCACTGCTTCTGCGACCGTTACAGTACCACAGGACATTCAGTATCCGGTTATCAGTGCCGGAACTGATGGTGTACTGAACTGTCATGCTGCCACGATCACTTTGAACGGAACGGCGACAGGTCAGCATTTGAACTATCAGTATGCGTGGAGTACAACAAATGGCTCGATTGTACCACCGGCCAACGTGCCAGGTCCTGCAGTTAATGCTCCGGGTACCTACCAGCTGGTTGTTACCAATCCTGTGAATAAATGTACCGCTTCCGACGAGGTAGTTGTGATGTCGAATACACAGGCTCCGGATGCCGTAATTATGACGCCCGATACGATTACATGTCGTCAATCACAAGTCACGCTGAATGGCAGCGGGTCTCAGTCCGGTCCGGATATACAGTATCACTGGACTACCAGCGATGGTCGTATTGAGAGTATTTCCGGCAGCAGTTGTGTGGCGAGCCGTTCGGGTACCTACACACTGAAGGTAAGCAATACGTTCAATGGCTGTATAACACAGAAAAGTGTTGGTGTGCATGAAGACATCCAGCTTCCCGGGGCGGATGCCGGGCCTTCCATGATGCTGGATTGTCTGGAGGAAACAGTCACACTGGACGCTACAAAATCATCCATCCAGAATTGTCAGATTCAGTGGACTACAGGTAACGGCAACATTTATTCGGGAGAAAACACTGTAACCCCCGAGGTAGATGAGCCAGGCCTGTACACCCTGCTTGTCACGAACCGCATTACCGGCTGCAAGAATTCGGATACGGTGAGTGTTTACATTGATGTTCCCACAGATATTGTACTGGATCTGAAGCGTCCCGGCTGCAAGGGTGATGACGGGATTATCAGTTTCCTCGAAGTGAAAGGAGGTACTGGTCCGTACAGCTATTCCATTGACGGTGGAGAGACCTTCATTCAGAAAGTGGTTTTCGAGGGTATTACACCTGGTACATACAGCCTGTTTATTCAGGATGCGAATGGTTGTGAGCACAGGGAGAACATCGTTGTGCCGCAATTGCCGGAACCTGCAGTTACACTGCCTTCATATGTCGAACTGGAGCTGGGCGATTCGATGGTGCTGAATGCGGCACTTCCGTTTGGCTACCCCGTTTCACAGATTGAGCAGGTAATCTGGACACCCGTCGAGGGGCTATCTTTCAAGAGCAACAGTATTCAGGATATGCTTCGGCCAACAGCTAAGCCGTTCAACTCGGCTGCATATACTGTTACAGTTATCAGTAAAGATGGTTGTGAGGATCGCGACAGTGTGTTGATTCGGGTGGATAACGAGGCACATATTTATGTTCCAAACGCATTTTCTCCCTGGAATCAGGATGGAGACAACGATGTTTTCCTGATTTTCGCAGACGACAAGCAGATCCTGCAGGTGGACCAGTTCCAGATCTATGACCGCTGGGGTGAAAAGGTGTTTTCTGCTTCCAATTTCCAGCCTAATGACCCCGCTTATGGCTGGGATGGTGTGCACGGAGGAAAAACCATGCAACCCGGTGTGTTTGTTTACTATATCGAAATCAGACTGATTGATGGTCGGAAGCTCCTTTTGATGGGTGATGTGACGATAGTGAGGTAGTACAAACTTCACAACAGAAAATGAGGGGTATCTGGCGAACAACCGGATACCCCTTTATATTTGCATCCATGGTGTTCAGGATATCATACGGTTTTACGGTGTTGCTGCTGTGTGCTGCAACGGCGGTATCGTCGCTCGTTTCAGACGGATCGCTGACATCAGGGGTGTTTTATTCATTGATATTGGTATTTTCGGAGCGACTGACGGGATTCACAGCTTACGGTTGTCGTGCCGACAGCAGACTGTGGTTCACAGGGATTTTTCTGGCGCTTGCTCCTGTCTTGATGGTTTCACAGGGGTCAATTCCGCGTCTTTCCGGCTTGTTGTTCGTCATTTGTTCGCTCTGTGCAGTTGTCAAACTGATAGAAAAAGGTGGTGACAGGTGGATATTATTGCTGATTCCTGCCGGAGTGGCGGCTATCCATATTGATATTCGTCTGGCGGGTTTGCTGTTGCCTGTTTCACTTCAGATTGTACGGATACCTGTGGGGAGAAAAAAACTGTGGCACGTAGTTATTGCGATACTGCCGGCAATTACTTTCGCGGCAGTGGCGATGACATCAAAGAGCCTGACAAATTTGATTACAGCCTGGAATTTCGCCAGCCTCACAGGGGTGGGGCGACCCGCTGTGGTTGAAGAAATCCCCGGGTTTTTATATATTTTTTACCCGGTTGCACATCCCTGGTTTTGCGTGCTTTTGCCCGGATTACTCCTGTTGTTCAGAAAAACCGATCTGGACAACCCGGCAAGGCGCATGTTACTCGGTGGCGCAGTGTCTTATCTTTTACTGCTGGGTGGATTACCTGACCGGGAATTATTTTCGCTTGTGCCCGCCTATGTGATACTTCTGACAGTAGTTTTCCCTTCATGGGACCGGATATACTGCTATGGACTCTATTTTTTCAAAAAAACAGTATGGCTGACGGTAAGCATATTAATACTGACACAAATCATTATGATATATTTCAGAGCTGTCAGTCAGGGGTCGTTTTGAAGTCGTTATCTGTATTTTTGGTTATCTGGTTATAGAATATTTGCCTTTTACTTTGATTTCAATAGTATCATTCTTTACCTTTGTCATGGTAGCCTCGGCCATGAAAACGGTTTGATTCCAAAGTGAATATTTAACTTAACCTTTTCGAGTATGTTTACCGCATTGAATCGTTCTTTATATTGTGTACTGTTTATGATACCCGGTCTTCTTTTCGCTCAGAAGACAGAGGACGCAGGCACCTCAGTTATCAGGGACGGTCAGAATCGTTATATAATCACGGCTCTGGAACAAAATCAGATGGTAGAGCTGAGGCATCTCAAGCCGGGAGAGCGTTATGTCCTGATAATACCCCCGGATTTCGCACTGGGTTCGTGCATTCCTGATGTCACGGTTGTTGAGCCAACCGCATCACAGTCGTCGTGGTCGGCTGCTCAGCATGCGCTGAACTTCACAGCCGTGTCAGCCACTGCCAGAGTAAAGATGTCGTACCCTTGTTCCTGGCAGGAAAATGATCCCCCAAGGCATTACGTTTCACTGAGTTGTCTGAGTTGTTTGCCGGATGCAGACAATCAGAATCTGACTGAACTGGCGGTGCTGGAGGTAGAAAGTGCCGGAGTGGAAGAACTGATCAGAGAAGTATTTATTGGTGGCGACTGCTTTGATGTGAACGGGGTTACCTTGAGTGGCGGTGCCGACCAGATCGGCAAGTTTTTCAATGGCCTTACAAACATTGGTTTTGAGTCAGGTATGATTATGGCTACCGGTGACATAGGCGTGGCGCCCGGCCCAAACAGCTCTGATGGTGCCGGCGGAGGTGGTGCCGGAAACAGCGACAGTGATCTGGCTGCTATTTCATCGGGCCCTATGTTCGATGCTGCTGTAGTTGAGTTTGACTTTACTCCGACACAGTCATTGCTTTCATTTGAATATGTTTTTGCCTCCGAGGAGTACTGCGAGTATGTGAATTCACAGTTCAACGATGTATTCGGATTCTTTATATCCGGTCCGGGTATTCCGGGCACCCAAAATCTGGCGGTGATACCTACTACTACGACTCCGATAACGATTAATACCATCAACCACGTTACAAATGCCGGGCTTTATGTTCATAATACTCCGCCCGGACTGGATAATTGTGAGGACGGGGGATTCACTGGTACAGTGCCTCCGGTACCGCCGGCAATGGGCCCCGGTCCGCAGGAATGTGAATTTGATGGTTTTACCCGTCGAATGACGGCTGTGGCACAGGTAATTCCGTGTTCGACTTACCACATCAAGCTGGCAATAGCCGACATCGGTGATGGTCTTTGGGATTCAGCGGTATTTCTGAAGGCTGGCTCATTTTCTGGTGGTGGTAATGCTTCGATAAAATGGGTAGTCAATGACGATCCCAATCTCAGTGAAGTGACAGAGGGCTGCGGGGATGTGAAAATTCTGGTTGACCGCCTGAGCTCAAATCTCCTGAACCCCCTTACGGTTGGCTTTACTATCACCGGAACGGCTACTTCGGGGTCCGATTTTGTGCCAATTCCAGGCAGTATCACGATTCCTGCCGGACAGGATCAGGTGCTTTTTCCGGTAACTATTCTGAATGATTTGCTCGAAGAGGGAGCCGAAACGATTATTCTGACACTAAATAACCCCTGTTCTTGTCTGCGTCCGCAGGAGGTACTGACCATACTCGATTATCAGGCAATGAAACCTGTGGCGGACACGGTTTATGTTTGTGGTCCGAATGGATTTGGTACAGTTGGTGTGAATGTCGAAGGAGGACGGGAGCCATACACCTATCAGTGGAGTACCGGCTCAACAGAGCAAACCATGACAACATCGGTCAGTTTAAGCAGTACGTTTACCGTTACAGTAACAGATGCATGTGGTAAAACGAAAGTTGCCTATGCCAGAATCAACGTAACGCCGATGCCAATTGCACAACTTTTGCCTCCTGCTCCACAGCTTTGTCCGGGTCAGTCGGCAACCATACAGGTGACGTTCAATGGCTCGGGGCCTTTCGAACTTGTTTACTCTCTTAACTACAATAATCAGAGTCCGATTACCAATATCACGGATAATCCATATACCCTGCATGTCACACAACCGGGACTTTATCTGATAGCCAGTGTTATAGACTCGCTCGGGTGTCCGGGTGCCGGTGCCGGCGCGATAAACGTTCTGGCTTCAACGCTGGCACTCAGCGCCACCTCTTCCAACCCGGCCTGCCCCTTGTCTGCAGACGGCTCTATCAATACGACGGTAACCGGTGGAACCACACCGTACAACTATAGCTGGACAGGTCCTTCGCCAATCGGCAATCTGCCCGATCCGGTTAATCTGCTGCCGGGACAGTACAGAGTTACAGTAACCGATGCTTCCGGCTGTACTCAAACCCAGACGTTCACACTGGTTGCCCCCAACCCCATCTCGCCCTCAGCTGTAATTCAGGGAATAACCTGTGCCGCACCGCTGGCAGGAAGTGTTGATGTAAGTGTATCGGGTGGTGTTCCTGCTTATACGTACAAATGGTCTGATGGCAGCACTGCCGAGGATATTAACAATCTCCCGGCAGGTACCTACACGGTCACTATATCCGATAACGGAGGCTGCTCAACTATCTACACTGCCATTGTTCCCGGCAATACCACACCCCCGGTTGCCAGTGCAGTGCCGGACGGTATCCTTACCTGTACCAATACCACCGTCTCGCTGAACGGATTGAACTCTTCCACTGGTGCTGAATACACCTATCAGTGGCTGGCTCCGCCCGGATACATAGTGAGTGGTGAAAATACACTTCAACCTGTAGTGAATCACGGAGGTAACTACACGCTGAAGGTGACAAATACCACGAACGGATGTACAGCCACCGTAACAGTAGGTGTAACTTCAGATATTACTCCCCCGGTGGTGAATGCAGGACAAGACGCCGTCATTACCTGCTCAGTTGACACAGTCTTGTTGAGCGGGAACGGCTCGTCGCAGGGGCCGCAATTCCTGTATCGCTGGACCGCCTCGGGTGGAGGTATTATTGCCGGATCTGATACGTCGCTCTTTGTGACAACATCCACAGCCGGAACCTACTTGCTCCGCATAACCAATACAACAAATGGATGTACGGCAACTGATGTTGTAGCTGTTTCACAGAACACCACACCGCCAGCAGTTACTGCCAGCGGAGGTGAAATAACCTGCCTTGTCTCAAATCTGATGATACAGGGCGGCAGTAATTCCGGTCCCGGCACAACCTATTCCTGGACGGCCGGTCAGGGAGGCAATATTCTGATCGGAGCGGGCACTCCCACCCCGGTAGTCAACGCTCCCGGCCTCTATACTTTGACGGTTACCAGCGGCAGTAACGGCTGTACCAGTACCGCAACCGCACTGGTCAATACCAACCTGGCACCTCCGCTGGCTTCTGCAGCACCCTCCGGTATTATTACCTGCGCTGTACCAACGATTACCATTAACTCGGCCGGCTCGTCCAGCGGCGCAGGATTTGCATTCCAGTGGCTGACACCCGGAGGACAAACCGTTTCGGGCACATCGCTGCAGGCTTCTGTTACGGGTATATATACACTGACTGTCAACAACCTTTCGAATGGATGCACGTCCAGCACGACGACGAATGTTCAGTCAAATCTGGCAGCTCCTGCAGCCAATGCAGGAAATGATAATACGCTGACCTGTACTCAGCAGACAATCGGGTTGAATGGCTCGGGCTCGGGAGCTCCCGGCCTGACTTACTCCTGGACAACCACGAATGGTTCTTTTGTCACTGCCACCAATATTCCCAACCCTGTTGTAGATCAGCCCGGTGTTTATACACTCGTTGTCACCAATCCGGTGAATGGATGTACGGGCAGCTCATCGGTAACAATCAATCAGGCACCCAACCTGCCTGTGGCAGCTATTGCAGCGGCGCCATCTCTTACTTGCGATCGGATTTCTCTCAACCTGAATGCAACAGGATCCAGCACGGGTGGTAATTTTATTTATCAGTGGACGGCCACCAATGGAGGAAATATATTGAACGGCAGCGGAACGCTTACTCCGCTTGTTGATGAACCGGGCACCTACACGCTGCTGGTCACAGATCTGAGTAATCAGTGTACCAAAACTGCCTTTACTGTACTTGGTGAAGATATTGCGCCTCCTGTAGCCGACGCCGGTCCGGGCGGAACAATCACCTGTACCAACACACAGTTGACACTTTCAGGCTCGGTACAAACTCCGCAAAATAACTATTCAGTGACCTGGACTGCCTCAAGCGGCGGTAACATCACGGGTAACCCGAACACACTCTCCCCGACGGTCAACACAGGAGGTGCCTATACCATGACAGTAAAGAACCTCCTTAATGGTTGTGCAAGTTCAGACATCGTGAATGTACAGGTAAATCAGGTATATCCCGTAGCCGCCATAGCGAGTCCGGGTACGCTGACATGTACCGCTCAATCTGTATCGCTCAATCCCGGCGGAAGCAGTACACTTAATGCAAGCTACGTCTGGACCACTGTAAATGGCCATTATATCCAGCCTGTCAATCCCGTATCGCCTGTGGTGGATCAGCCGGGCACATATACCCTGCTGGTCACCTACCAGGATAACGGTTGTACGGCCTCAGCAACGGTTGTTGTACAGCAGGACATTCTTCATCCGGTAGTAAACGCGGGAGCAGACGGCCTGCTGACCTGTGCTGTAACAATAGCCCAGCTAAGTGGTGGTGTTACGGGGCAGAATGGCAATTTTGTCTATCAGTGGATTGCGTCGGGTGGCGGACAAATCATCAGTGGCGGCAATACACCCTCCCCGGTGGCAGGTACCGGGGGAACCTACACGCTGATTGTAACCAATACGGCTAACGGGTGTACCTCCTCCGATATTGCCATAGTGAATACAGACACCCAGATTCCTGTTGTTGCCATAGCAACGCCCGGAATTATCAGTTGCGTCGTCCCGCAGGTCTTGCTGAATGGCAGCGGATCACAGTCAGGCCCTTCCATACAGTACAACTGGTCAACCGCTAACGGTCAGATAGTCAGTACATCGGGGCCGAACTGTACGGCAGGGAAATCTGGAACGTACAGTCTGGTTGTACTCAATACAGTCAATGGTTGTTCCTCACAGCAAAGTGTGACGGTAACTGATAATATACAGTTGCCGGCTGTGGAGGCCGGGCCTTCCCCCACGCTCAACTGTACCGTCGTGGAAGCGGCCCTCAATGGGGCGGGGTCTTCTTCCGGTCAGAATTTTGTTTACTACTGGAGTACGCTGGACGGAAATATTCTCTCGGGGAGTTCTACACTCAGCCCGGTTGTCAATGAGCCCGGAATCTATACCCTGCAGGTAACCAACACAACCACAGGATGTAAAAATACCGATGATGTGCAGGTTTTGCTTGATACCAACGTACCAACCGACATCGTGGTTGACCTGAAGAGACCGGGTTGCAAGGACAACGACGGGGAAATACGGTTCAAGGAAATAAAGGGCGGCACCGGTCCGTATCTATATTCCATTGACGGAGGCGAAACCTTTGTGGAAGCCATTGATTTCGACCAGATAACGCCCGGTATTTACAACCTGTACATACAGGATATCAACGGATGCGAGTATGAAGAGAATATAACGGTACCCAGCGCTCCTGATCCGGCCATTTCAATTCAGCCCTACTTTGAACTCGAGCTGGGCGACTCCCTCCGGCTCAATGCAGCGCTGCCACCGGGATACCCGCTCGCGCTGATTGACACCATTATATGGACCCCGGAGGAGGGACTTAACTTCAGGGGCAACAGTATTCAGGACAGGTTGACTCCTTATGTCAAACCGTTCAGCACGGCTGAATACACCGTCAGGATTATAAGCAAGGATGGCTGTGAAGACCGTGATAATGTGGTGATTCTGGTGAATATTGAACCACACATCTATATTCCCAATGTGTTTTCGCCCTGGAAGGAAGATGGTGACAATGATGTATTTCTCATTTTTGCCAGTGACAAACAGATTGTGCAAATTGATCGCTTTCAGGTGTTCGACCGATGGGGTGAAATGGTGTTTACAGACGCCAATTTCCAGCCGAACGATCCGGCACATGGCTGGACCGGTTACCACAACGGCAGACTGATGACCCCGGCAGTGTTTGTTTATTATGCAGAAATCAGTCTGATAGACGGACGCAAATTACTGTACAAGGGCGACGTGACACTCGTCAGATAAGTCAGTTTTAACGGTGAATGGGCGCACGGTAACGCGGGCGCCCATTCATTTTAGTATAAAATTTATTCCAAAATGAAATAATCAGGTCGTTTACAAAACTTTAACGCATGTATAATCGTTATTTTTAACTTTTTCTTAACGGCCGTATATACCTTTGCACCGTGAAAGAGTGGGAGTCTCCGAATATGAAGATTTGTGTGCTGATACCAGTCCTGAATGAGGCAGAATCTGTGGGACTGGTTATTCGCGACCTGCCCCGGGAGTTGGTTGGAAGAGTGGTTGTCTGCGACAATGGCTCGACCGATGGAACGCCGGATCGGGCCAGAGCGGCGGGTGCGGAGGTAGTTATCGAACCATCGAGAGGGTACGGCAATGCCTGTTTGCGCGGATTGAGTTACCTTGGGGCCCTTTCTTCGTCAGAACAACCGGATGTTGTGGTTTTTCTGGACGGAGACTACTCGGATTATCCCGGAGAGCTCGTTCAGGTCATCGAACCGATAGTGGAAGGAAGGGCGGATATGGTAACAGGTTCGAGGATGGCGGGAAAAATGGAAAAAGGTGCCATGACATTCCCTCAGCAGTTCGGCAACTGGCTTGCGCCACTGCTCATCCGCTGGTTCTTCGGCCAGAAATTCACTGATCTGGGTCCGTTCAGAGCCATTCGGTGGAACAGACTGCAGGAGTTGGGAATGAGAGACAAAAACTTTGGCTGGACCGTGGAGATGCAGGTAAAAGCGGCCAAAAAACGGCTCAGGTGTGAGGAAGTTCCGGTGAGGTACAGAAAGCGGGTGCATGGAAGGAGCAAGGTGTCGGGTACCATCAGAGGTACAGTACTTGCGGGCGTCATTATTATCGGAGTTATTTTCAGGGAATTGTTCAGCGGTTTTTTCGGTGAAACTTCCTGATTTTGAATAAAATCCCGGGTGAACACAAAACCAATCGAATCAAACAACTCAATCATCAGACATCATGTTCGGCATTTATTCACTTTACGAGGCATTCGGGTATCAGGCTTATGTTGATTTCGGCTACCTGATGCTGTTCATATACTTTTTGTGTATGAGCGCGGTGACCTTCTATGCATTGCTGCAGTTTCATCTCCTGTACCTGTACAAGAAGTATCACCGGGAAAATCCCGAGATTAATTACCGTCAGTACGGTACTGCTGACCGTGACGTACCCTTCGTTACAGTACAGCTCCCGATGTACAATGAAATGTATGTGGCCGAGCGTATTATTGATTATGTGGCGAAACAGGAGTACCCGAAGGACAAGTTTGAGATACATGTTCTTGACGATTCAACCGATGAAACGGTGGGTATTGTCGCCGATAAAGTAGCCGAGCTCAAGGCACAGGGCTTCCAGATAGAGCATATACACCGCGTAAACCGTCAGGGTTACAAGGCTGGTGCCCTTCAGGAGGCAATGCCGCGCGCAAAGGGTGATTTCATCGCTATCTTTGACGCCGATTTCACGCCTCGTCCCGATTTTCTTCGCACAACCATGCCTTATTTTGACAACGAAAAGGTGGGTATTGTGCAGACACGCTGGGAGCATATCAATGCCGACTACAGCATGCTGACCAAAATGCAGGCGCTGCAGCTCAATGTTCACTTCACAGTTGAGCAGGCTGGTCGCTCCTATGGAAACCTGCTGCTCCAGTTCAACGGTACTGCAGGTGTATGGCGCAAAAAAGTGATTGACGAGGCCGGAGGCTGGCAGAGCGATACACTCACGGAAGACCTGGATCTGAGCTTCCGCGCACAGATCATGGGTTACAAAATCCAGTATCTGGAGAAGCTGGGCAGCCCCGCAGAACTTCCTGTCGAAATGAATGCATTAAAAGGACAGCAGTTCCGCTGGAACAAGGGCGGTGCGCAGAATGCCCGCAAACTGCTCCACCTGATATGGAAAGAGAGTGGCAACAGGCTCAATATGATGCAAAAACTTCATGCCACAAGTCAGTTGCTTGCATACGGAGTATTCCTTTGGGTGTTCATCGCAGCAGTAAGCAGTATCCCCCTGGCTTTTGCATTCAGCGAACTGGGTATATCCACCCACTTCCTGTCATTCTCGGTGCTGGGACTTTTCTCCGTAGCGGGAATATCCTACACGGCGAACGTGACAGCCGCGCTCAATCGCTCCATACCGCCCACCTTTTGGGAAAAAGTGCGTTTCTGGGGGTTGTTCCTGTCTTTCATGCCCATCTCCATGGGGCTCTCACTCTATAACGCCATTGCTGTTATTGAAGGGTTGAGAGGCAAGGCGTCCTCTTTCGTGCGCACACCAAAGTATGGAATCAATACAGAGAAACAGTCTTTCAAAAAAGCAACTTACGTAGCCAAAAAGATATCCTGGGTGACGATTGCCGAAGGCGTGATGTCTCTGGTATTCCTTTCTGCCGTTATTATCGGACTTGTTACCGGAAATACTGCATTCGTGCTGTTCCACTCCATGCTGTCATTTGGTTTCGGTACTATTTGCTACTACTCAATCAAGCACTTGAATCTGAGCTGAGATTTTTCAGGAGATATTTGATTAAACGATCCCGGATTCTTTTTAGCGAAGAATCCGGGATTTTCTTTTTCTTTGGGTGTCATTTGTCGGTGAAATCTTAAACTTGTCCAAAAAATTTGAACAGTTAAATATAAAAGCCTGTTTTTTGCGTTTAAGAGCTTGTTCAGGATTCTCTCACCGAGTCAAAAACGGCTCATTTTTCGCCATTTTTCACCTTTTTTCAGTTGCGTAGCACCGGCTATGCGCCTTCAAAAACGCAAAAACTGACAAAAAAT
>Ga0172373_10005149_pt1 | contig 18050 bp, 14 predicted proteins | sample Lak10m_2_FD_114546 | JGI IMG/M metagenome (GOLD analysis project Ga0172373, IMG submission 114546) | Freshwater microbial communities from Kabuno Bay, South-Kivu, Congo - kab_092012_10m | ecosystem: Environmental > Aquatic > Freshwater > Lake | place: Democratic Republic of the Congo...
ACACGGGGCTGTTGGCTGCCACCTCACATAAAACTCTACGCAATAGGTTTCGCACGCCTGATCATAGCAATAATGGGCCCACTGCTCTCCACCGACATGCGTTACCACAGTCGTGCATGCAGTAGAATCTGGCTCAACTGGCGTCCCGTCATGCGTGCACTTGCAGTACAAGTAGGTTTTTCCGTTGATGACTTGCGACTTTTGCTCACAGAGGTCTCCGGGGTCTTCGCAGCTGCCGACACATGCAGTCTGGTAAATTTCTTCCGGGACCTCTTGCACGATCCAGACGCTCATCCTGCAATCGGCATGGGGAAAGGTAAATGCATGAGTGAGCCCGAAGACAACCCCAGCAACCAGGGATGCGGGAAACATGAGTGACTCCTAGATCCGTTGAACGAAAGACTGAGCGATTGCGGCAGGAAGCCGCCTGCTCAGGATATGCTTGCCCATTGCTTGTCGCAATGTTCATTCTCTCATTCAGGTCGGTTCATTCTAGCGGGCCCCCAACATCTACCTTTCAATCTGAGCGCCTCATGTTCCAGCATGGCTGGTCATGACGTTGCCAGTACGCACTTCCGGGTGTCGTTCGGCCAGCGGCCTTGACGGAAAGCCCGGGGGTCGGTGCGCGAAATACCGAGAATTGCGTATGGTAGGGCCGTTCTTGAGTGGGCAGGCGTGAGCCTGGCTGAGCCTGACCCCTTTGTTGGTCCAGAAGTTATGAGAGTCGTGGGCTGGATGGGTTTTCTTCAAACAGCTCTAGTTGGCGCGGTCCGTCAGCAGCCATGACGCGAAGAACAGCGGCATGCTTGTGCAAGCGACACCATCAAGCTGCGAGGTCGCCCCCGATGACCGGGAACGACCTCGCCGTTGGGATTCGGTTGATGTGGCTTTGGGCCACCACCGACGCGCTACTGAGGCGTCACCTGGAAGCGGCTCTGGACCGAGGGGGCGGCGCCCGGCGACGCCGGATCAACTCCCCAGGTGGTCACGGTGAGAACGCCAGTTGCTGGGGCAATTTCAAACTCCGTCCATCCATAGACATGGGTCGCGGTGTAGCCACCCGCGAGCAAGGTTGCGTTGATCGGCGAACCGCTCAAGCCCAGAGTGTCATAGCCAAAGGGTGTCACCTGAGCATCAACGAGCTGTTGAACGAAGACGTCCTTGAAGGCTGTCGGGAGTGAAAGATAGGTCTGGTACTGGGCGGGCGTGATCAGGCCAAGTTGCGCGGCAATGCCGGCAACCGTCGGTCCGAAGGGTGCGTTGTATGCGATCGCCCCGGTCGTGATCTCAAAAGCTCCCGTCAAAACTTGCGGCTGGCCGGGTCCAGTCTGGTAGGTCAGGTTGTTGACGAGCGTTCCGTGAATGTCCGCTGCAACGAACACCACGTTCTTGATGTTGTTCGCTTGAATGAAGGCGAGCAGTTCCGTCCGCTCGGCGGCGTAGCCCTCGAAGCGGTCCGAAGCTGCGAAGACGCCCAGATTCTGAATCGGTTCCGGGACCATCACGAACTTCCATTTCGTTCCTTGAGCTTCCGTCGCCAGCAGGTCCGACTTCAGTTCATCAACCTGCGCCCGACCGAGCATCGTGCGCGCAGGGTTGAAGCTGTTGATCAAGAAAGTGGTCACTTGCGCGGGGTCGTTCGGATTGGTGACCGGCGGCAGTCCCACATCGCGAAACGAACGAGCGTCCGTCACGAAGATCGCGGCATCTCCGCCATAGCGCTGCTTGCGGTACAGTTTCCGCTTGTTGGCCGTGCGTGCATCACCCGTGGCGCCATAAAACGTCCTGTACACGGGCTGGTAGTTCAGGAACGCCCGCATGCCTGTACCGTAGAGGAAGGTCTCGTTGATGAAGGCCCCCGTGTTGTCAAAGCGGGGATCACTCGCAGGAGCGGCTCCGCCGGAGAAATCGTTCGTGACCTCGTGGTCGTCGATGGTCGCCCACAAGGAGGTGGAGCGGCGCAAATCGGCGATCGCATTCAGTCCGCTGGATCCAGTGAGCACCTCCGAGTGTTTCAGGCTGAACTCCGTGAGCGTCTGACATTGAGCAACACCCGGCAGAACGGGCGAGGCAACATCCGCATAAATCGTGTCGCCAAGCATGACGAAGAAGTCCAGTCCGGAAGTGCTTGCGTTGGTGATCGAGTTGAACGGCATCAGATCGCCTCGGGAATCACCCGAAACACCAAACCGCAGACCTTGAATGGAACTCGAGGCGCTCGCTGTCTTGAGCGTTCCCGAATCCGTCCCACCGGACGGCGAGGTCACCGTGTAGTAGTACTGCGTAGCAGGATTCAGGCCTCCAAAGGCCGCTTTGGCGGGGACCAGAGGATCGACAACGAATACGGTGCGCGTCAAGGCGCCAACCATGGCGGGGTTGTCCGCGATGCTGAACGTGAGGTTGCCAGTGACACTGGAGCGGGACCAGAGCACAGCACGCGAAGTGGTCACATCACCGGCCGCCACGCGGTTGGGGAGTTCAGGGGTTTGTGAGAGGAGTACGCCGCTCGTGCTGCTGCAGGCAGCGAGAAGCAACATGATCTTGATGTTGGTTTTCATGATGGCGCTCGACAGCGTCTGCTTCTGTCAAGAAGTCGCGATCAGTGAATCCGTAATTTGAGATCAAGACGCGACCTCAGTCAGCAAACAGGCGCGATCGCGCCTCATCCTGCATCGCCACCACGGCCGGATTCCGCAGCCTGCGTTCCGCGGAGATCGCGTAGAAGCGCACGCGCAGCCCCTCGGATTCGCCGATCATGCGCACCCGAAATTGTTGCTCGATGTCGCGTCGCAGCGCGGTCGGCGCGGGAAACACGCCGACGCCGCTCTGGCCCAGGGACTTCATCAGCGCGCTGTCCGCGACCTCGGCCGCGATCTGAGGCCGGATGTTCCTCGACTCCAGCCACGCATCGAGCTCTCGTCGCTGTGCGCTCTCTTCCGTGGACAGAATCAAGGGGACCTGTGCCAGGGTTTCCGGAAAGCCCCGTGCTGCCTTTCGGGCCCAGCGCGGTGCGGCGAACCAACCCACTCCCGACTCGCCAAGCAGGTGCGAATAGGCCTTGATGCGCGATCCGGGCGGCAGCGGGCCGTCGGAGAAGATCACGTCCAGTGCATGCTGGCTCAACTGTCCGATCAGCGCTCTCAGGGGCGCTTCCAGCACGACGACATGCAGCTTCTCCGTGCCCGAGAAGGCCGGTGATAGGAGCCGCCGCACGAGCAGCTTCGGCAGGACATCGTCGACGCCGACCACCAGTCGCGCGGGACGACCGGTAGGCTGTCCCTTGACCGTCTCCACGAGCTCCTGGCCGAGCGAGAAGATCTCGTCCGCATAGCGCAGCACCACCCTTCCCATTTCGGTGAGCTCCAGTCGCCGGCCCGTGCGGATGAACAGCGGCTCGCCCAGCGTCTGCTCGAGTTCCTGAATCTGGCCGCTGATCGTCGAAGGCGAAACGAACAGGCGTGCGGCGGCGCGCGCCACGCCGCCTTCGCGAGCCACGCTCCAGAAGTAGTGGAGGTGGTGAAAGTTGAGCAGTTGAAGGGAGTTTCTCATTTCGGAAAAACCGAATGATAGCATCGTGAATCGGATCTGTGCGAAAGGCCGGCGGGCGTCGAAGATGGACCATCATGAAGCTGCAACTGATCTCCCAAGGGTTTGCACTGACTCCCGCTCTCCGCCGGCACCTCGAACGGCGCCTCGCCTTCGCGCTCGGGCGCTTCGGGCACGAAGTTTCCCAGGTCTGGGCCCGCGTGGCCGACACCAACGGCCCCAAGGGGGGCGTCGACAAGCTGGTCGCGGTGAGGGTCCAGGGCCGCAGGCTGCAGACCATTCTCGTCAGCGATACGGACGCTAACCTCTACGCCGCCATTGACCGGGCGGCCGACCGGGTGGGTCGCGCGATCGCCCGCGCCCTCGACCGCCATCAACAGCGACGCTACCTGCGTCCGGACTGAGCTCCGGCGCGAACGACGAAGACTGCCCCCTCATGACACCTGAATCGATTGGTTCGCCGCTCCTCTGGGGCGGCTTTCTCGCTTTCGTGCTGGCGATGCTGGCGCTCGACCTGGGCGTCTTTCACCGCAAGGCCCATACCGTATCCCTCAAGGAAGCGGCCATCTGGAGTGCGGTCTGGGTCAGCCTGGCCGTCGTCTTCTGCTTTGGCGTCCATCACTGGTACGGGCCCGAGCGCGCGCTGGAGTTCGCCACCGGCTACGTGATCGAGAAGGCCCTGTCCGTCGACAACATCTTCGTTTTCGTCGTCATCTTCGCCTACTTCGCCGTGCCCCCCGCACTCCAGCACCGGGTGCTGTTCTGGGGCATCCTCGGCGCGCTGCTGATGCGCGCGATCTTCATCATGCTCGGCGGGGCGTTCCTCGCGAAGTTCCACTGGGCGATCTACGTGTTCGGCGGCATCCTCGTCCTGACGGGGATCAAGCTCCTGATCCAGCGCAACGAGCACTACGACCCCGCCGGAAACCCGATCGTCAAGATCTTCCGTCGCTTCATGCCCGTCAGCGAGAAGTACGACGGCCAGAATTTCTTCACCCGCGTCGACGGCCGGCTCTTCGCCACCCCGCTGTTCCTGGCGCTGCTGGTGGTCGAGGCGACCGACGTGGTCTTCGCGGTGGACTCGATTCCCGCCATCTTCGCGATCACGAAGGACCCCTTCATCGTGTTCACCTCGAACATCTTCGCGATTCTGGGCCTGCGCTCGCTGTACTTCCTGCTGGCCGGCGTGATCGACAAGTTCCGCTACCTGAAGCTGGGACTTTCCTTCGTGCTGGTCTTCGTGGGCGGAAAGATGCTGATGGTCGACTTCTACAAGGTCCCCGTCGGCCTCTCGCTGGGCGTGATCGCGGGCATCCTGGGCCTTGCGGTGATCGCTTCGCTGATCGCCAACCGTCGCGATCTGGCACGGGGCACGCCAGCCAAGTAGCATCCAGCGCCGATGGCGCTGTGTGTTTCGAAGGTCCGCAAGCGCTTTGGCGGGCGGACCGTGCTCGAAGAGGTCTCGCTGCGGCTGGAGCCGGGCGAGATCTACGGCTTTCTGGGCCAGAACGGATCCGGAAAAACGACGCTCATGCGCATCATTCTGGGCCTCCAGGCGGCCGATGGCGGCGAGGTCCGGATCGACGGCTACGAGATCCGCTCGGAGGGGCGGCAGGCGCGGGCGCGGGTCGGTGCGTTGGTCGAGATACCCGGCGTCTGGGAGCGCTGGAGCGGTCTGGAGAATCTGACGGAACTCGGCCGCCTGATGGACCTGAGCGCCTCACAGGCCGTGGCTGAAGCGCAGCGTGTGCTGCAGCTGGTGGGACTCGAGTTCGCCGCGGACCGCAAGGCCGGCACCTACAGCCAGGGCATGCGCCAGCGCCTGGGCATCGCCGCCGCGCTCCTCGGCCAGCCGCGATACCTGCTGCTCGACGAGCCCTTCAACGGTCTGGATCCCGAGAACCTCGCCCAGATCCGCGCGCTCCTGAAGTCGCTGGCTGCCGGAGGCGTCGGCGTGTTGATCTCCTCCCACCAGCTCGCGGAGATCGCGCCCATGACCACCAAGGTGGGCGTGATCAAGGACGGTCGGATTGCCGTGGAGGCGAGCGCCGACGAGCTGCTGCGCGGCAAGACGCGCGATCTGGTCGTCGAGACGGCCGCCCCCGCCGAGCGCGCGGTCCGGGAACTCGGATGGGAACCGCAACCGCATGCACGCGGATGGCTGATCCAGAACGCTCCGCCGGCCTCCGAGCTGGCTCGCGCGCTGATCGAGCGTGGCATTCCCTTTGAGGGCCTGTTCCGCGCCGAGAAGTCGCTCGAAGAGGTCTACCTCAGCATCCAGCACGGGCAGCTGACGCAGGCGGCTAGTGCGCCGGCACCGACGCAGACGCCGGGCACGCGGATCGAGACTCCGGCGGGAATGGGCCTGGCTCTGGGCCATGAGTGGCGCCGCTGGTCGCGCTCACGCGGGCTCTTGTGGATCTGCCTGCTGCCAAGCCTCGTGGCCGTGGGCGCCGCGCTCTCGAAGCTGATGGAAGCTCGCGCGATGGAAGCCGAGGTCGCCGCCGGACGCCTCGCCAGCGCCAGCGGGGTGACCGGCTTCGAGCTCGTCGCGCGCGGGATGCTCGCCGGTCTGCCGATGCTGGGACTGGTGGGTGCGGGCCTCGCAAGCCAATCGATCGCGGCCGAACAGGCCCGCGGCACGCTGCGCAACGTGCTGCTGCGCTCCATCGAGCGCTGGCAATGGAGCCTTGGCAAGTGGCTGGCGGCCACGCTCGCCGTGCTGCTTTCGTACAGCGTGCTGGGTCTGGCCCTGTGCGGGTTCGCCGCTCTGACGGCGGGCTTCGGCGACGTGGTCGAGGTGCTGGCCACGGGTGAGCCCTTCGTGATCACGAAGGCGGCCGAGCTGCGGGCCGACTTCGCGCTGGCCTGGATCGCGCCGCTCGGTGCGGTGCTGGCGACGATGAGCCTGGGGTTTCTGGCGGGGAATCTGGCGCGGGGCGCCGCGACGGCCCTCGCTGTCGCGCTCGGTCTGGTGCTCGGCCTGGATGTTCTGCGCGTGTTCGTGCGCGGCGACTTCCTGCTGGCACAGCACATGCCCTCGCCGCTGGGCGACGCGTCCTACCCGCGGCTATTCCTTGAACTCTCGCAGGGCATCAGCACGCAGCTGAATCCATCCGTGCCGCAGGCGTGGATCACGGGTATCCTCTGGATCCTCGTCACCATCCTGCTGTCCACATGGCTGCTGCGCAAAAAGTCCGTCTCCTGATCCTCCTGGCAAGTTTCGCGCTGCTGTGCTCCTGCCGCAGCGCTCTGCCCGTCGCTTCGCCCGAGTTGGCCGACTGGGAGGAGCCTGCGGAATGGATGCACCCGCCGCAGGATGAAGCCCAGCGCCGGGAATTGCCCAACGGCTGCTTTTCCGGCCTGCAATTCAGCGCCGCGGGCAGCCGACTCGAGGCGGAAGACGAGCCGCAAGGACTGGAGCTCAGCGCCGTGATCGAGAACTCGCCGGCGGCTGCTGCCGGGTTGCGGGCCGGGGATCGAGTGCTCGAGGCGCGCGTTCAGGATCGTGTGGTGTTGCTCGACGCGGTCTCGGACTGGCGGCAGCTGGAACTGGAGCTTGCCCCGCAGACGCCCGTCAGCCTGCGCTGTGAGCGCGGATCCCGCGAACTGGAAGCGCAGCTCACGCTTGCCGCGCGGGTCGCTCCCGCGGCCCGCACGGAGCCGATGCGCGAGCGCGAATCGCAGCGCGCGGGCATTCTCGTGCGCGAGGCGAGCGAAGCCCAGTCCCGCGCCGCGGGCTTGCCGCCCGGAGCCGGAGTGGTGCTGATCGGCATGGCTCGCTCCAGCCCCTGGCGCACATCCGCTCTGCGCTACGGCGATCTGCTGGTTGCCGTGGACGGAGAGCGCATCGACCAGCCCGCACGGCTGATGCGCGCGATTCGCTCGGCCCCGGACGAGGCCCGGCTGCGGATCGGGTATGTGAGGGATGGCGCGCTGGCCGAAACACAGGTGGCGCTGAGCCAACGCACGCGCGGTGTGCGGGAGTTTCGGGTGCCGCTGCTGTTTTCCTGGCGCTCCGCCGCCAACAGCACCAAGTGGTCCGCGCTGATCGGCCTGCTTTCGTGGGAATCGAATCCCAGCGCATGGGAACTGGGCGTTCTGTGGTTGATCCGCATGCGCGGCGGCGATTCCGAGCGCCTCGAGGAGCTGCGCTGATGTGGATCGCGTGCCTGCTGGCCGGCAGCTTCGGCCGCGTGACCGCCCTGCCTGTGGAGCCCGGCCACAAGGTGCGCGAAGCGCTGCTGGTGGACATCGAACAGAACCAGCAGCTCGAGCTGGTGCTGGGACTGCACTCCGCGGAATCGGGCGAGCGCAGGCTCGAATGCTGGAGGCGCGGCGAGGCCGGCTACAGCCGCGATCCGCGCGGCTCGGTCAAGCTGCCGGAAGACGCGATCGCCTTCGCCTATGCCGCCCTCGGCACACCCAGCCGCGAGCTGGTGATCTTCACGTCCCGGGCAGCCTACAAGTTCCAGCCGACGACCGCGGAAGAGCGCGATCCATGGCTCAAGCTGTTCGGCCTCGATCTGTTGTGGACTTCACCCGACCCGTCCTCGGTCTTTCACCTGCAATCCTGCGTTCGTGATCTCGACGGCGACGGCCTGGAGGAGTTCGTGCTGCCCGACAACCGCTGCTGGACAGTGCACCGGCGCGACGGGCAGGGTGGCTGGACCGCAAGTCGGCACGAGTTGCGAAGCCAGACTCTCGATGAGCGTTTTTTTCGGGCCGAGATCCGCAATGAGAACCGGCCCTCGCAGCGGTTCACGCGTGTCGGCCGCCGCCGCGACGATCTGCCGCGCTTCAACAACTGGATCAGCCTGAGCGGCAGCGTGCCCAACTTCGTCTGCGAAGACATCGATGGAGACCGCAAGCCGGATCTGGGCGTGCTGAGCGACGAGAGCTTCCTGTGGTGGAAACAGCTCGCCGGCGGCGCGCTGAGCGCCGAGGTCCGCAGGGAAGCCTACCCACTCGCCTCCAAGGAGCTGAACGTGATGGACCTGACGCGCTCGGTGCGGATTCAGGACCTCAATGCCGACGGGCGCGCGGATGTGCTGGGGGTCGCCCCCGGCAATCTCGAAAAGAACCAGACGCAGGCGCTGATTTGGATGGGCTCGGAGAAGGACGGCAAGGCCCTCTTGTTCCCGGGCGAGAAGAAGCCCGCGCAGGCGCTGATCCTCGACGGTCTCGCTCAGGCGATCGCGCTGCGCGACATCGACGGCAACGGACTCCCCGACCTCGTGATCCGCGCGCTGAAGCCCGACCTGATCGATGTCCTGCGCAGCGCGGCGACACAGGAGATCGATCTGCAGATGCAGGTCTTTCTCAACCAGAAAGGCGTTTTTTCGCGGCGGCCGGATCTCAGCTGGACGGAGAGCACCAAGGCCGGCTTCAGCACCGCCCTCTTCGAGCTGCTGGGTGACATCACCGGCGACGGCGTCAGCGAAGCGATGATTCGCTCCAAGGAGGACAGCGCGCGTGTCATCAGCTTCCGTCGCGGGCGCGATGGCCGCCTCACTCTGCTGGAGAAAGCGCTGTGGGAGGGAAACATGAAGGATCGGCTCCTGCTGGTTCCCTCCGCGATCCGCGCGGACAGTCCGGACGTGTTCTGGTACACGGAGGAAAGCATCTCATGCTTGAGCCTGCGCTGATTCTCTGCGCTCTGGCGGCGGACCCCGCGCCTCTGGCGACGCGCGCTGAGCTCGCGCTGCCCTTCGATCTCGCCGACCATCGGGTCTTCGACCTCGGCGGCGCCGCCGGTGAGGAGGTCATCTGGGTCGGGCGCGCGGGCGAGTTGCGCAGCTGGAATCTGAGCCGCAGCCAGCTCGAAGGCAGCGCCAACCTGCCGCGTCCCGCGCGCAGCTTGCTGAGCTATGCGCGCGTCGAAGGCGGCGATACGGACCCGCGGCTGTTCGTGCTCGACGAGCAGGGAGTGCGGGCTTACCGAACCGGCCCGGAGGGCTCGATCCTGGAGGCCACCGACGAACTTTCCCGCAGGGTGCGCTGGTCGCTGCGCAGCGGCGAGCCGCGCTTCGTGGACTTCGCTCCCGATCTCAACCTCGACGGAACGGCGGAGCTGGTCGCCCCGCGCGGCAACCGGATGGAGATCTGGCGCCGCATGCCGCGGACCGGCGAGGGCGCCGCTGAGTACGATCGCATCGCCGCGGTCGACATTCAGCCGCAGCGCTCGCGCCGCACCAGTGCCGCCCTCGCTTCCGATGCGCTGTCCGAGGACTTCAGCATCCCGGCCTTGAAGCTGCTCGACCAGAATGGCGATGGCCGCAAGGACCTGTGGGTCATGACGGGCGATCGCGGGGCCTGGCACATCCTGGGGCCGAACGGAGAGATCCCTTCCGAGCCCACCTGCAGCGTCGACTTCAGCCTCTACAAGGACGCGCCCGGCGGCGAGAACGAGGCCTTCTCGGGCGAGACCTTCGCCTTGCAGCAGCCTCTGACGACGCGCGATCTCAACGGCGACGGCATCCTCGATTTCGCGATCGCGCGCGGACGCAAGGTGTGGGTCTATCTTGGCACCGCCGAAGGGCCGCAGTTCGAGCGCCCCAGCGCGATCCTGCGCAGCTCGCAGGACATCAGCGCGATGATCTTCGCGCCCATGGATGCCGATGCACTCCCGGATCTGCTGCTGGTGCGAGTGATCAAGCCCTCCGTCGGCACACTGATTCAGGGCCTCATTTCGGAATGGGAGATCCAGATCGATGCGCTCTCCTACTCGAATCAGGGCCAAGGCAGCTTCGCGAGGGAACCGAGCCGCCGGGCCACGATTCTCGTGCGACTGCCCCCGATACTCGAGACGCTCCGCAACGCCGACAAGCTCGTGGCGCGCTTCATGACCGCGCTGCGCAATCTGCGCACGCCCATCGAGGGCGACTACGACGGCGATGGCAAGCTCGACATCGCGCTGCTGTACGACGATGTCGAAGCCAAGGAGCGCCGCATCGAGCTGTGGCTGGCCGCCAAGGGAACCTTGAATCCCGACGCGCTCGATCAGGAGACACTGCTGCGCACCGTGATCTTCGAGACGGAAGACAAGCTGTGGACTCTCGACCGAACGCTCGATTGGCTGGGAGCGCTCGGCAAGGGCATCGCCAAGGAGCTGCACGGCAATCGGCCGCCCGACCACGCGCAGCGGCTCGAGGCCGGCGAAGCCTCCCGCATCGAGTCGGCCCAGGCCGCCGATCTGGACGGGGACGGCCGCGACGAACTGCTGCTCGTGCGCCGACAGCTGGCGGATCGCACGCGCTGCTCCGCCACCGTGCTGGGCATTCCGCGCTAGAATCGGCGCATGAAGCCGGTCTGGGTACTCGCGTCGCTGGTGCTGGGAGCCTGCCATGCACCGGTCGCTTCTGCGCCGGCTCCCAAGCCGTCTGTTCCGAAGAGCCCGCCGGCGCTTCCCGATCCGGTGCTCACCTCGCACGACGGACGCCAGCTGCGCTTCCACGACGAGCTCGTGCGCGACCGCTGTGTCGTGATCCAGTTCCTGTACTTGAACTGCGAGAACATCTGCCCACCGACCACTCGGCGACTGCAGGAGCTGCAGGCCCTGCTGGAGCCGGAGGAACAGCGCCGCTGGCGCTTTCTCTCGATCTCGCTCGATCCGGGGAATGACACGCCCGAGAGCCTGGCCGCCTTCGCCGCGCGCTGGCAGGCTCCGCCAGGCTGGCTGTATCTCAGCGGAGAGCCTGCGGCAATCGCGGACCTGCGCCGCGCGCTGGGAGAGCGCCTTGCGCTCGCGAGCGAGACGGAAGATCCGCTGACGCACTCGGCTTCCGTGATCGTCGGCAACGACGCCCGCGGTGACTGGCGCGTGCTGCCCTCGACCCTGAGCGCGGAACGCATGCTCGCGACGCTGCGGCGGCTTGCGCGCTAGGCCCGTACTTCTTTGGCTTGAGCCAGCGGCTCCCTTTCCGACCGAGCCTCCTCAGCCGCCTCCGGCGGAAGTCATCCGCTTGGAGTTCCGCTCCGCTCGAGCCGCTCTGTCCGCCCCATCCGCCCTCTCCGCACGGCGCGTCCGGGTCGCAGGCGCCGAGAGGCACGACAAGCTCGCTCTCGCCGTGTCCCGTTCCATCAGGCGAATCTCCGCAGCCTGCGGTCTGAGGCACGAATGGCGCCGGTGCACATCTGGCGTGATCCGCGGGTGGGAGCGCTGATCCGAGGAGCGGTCGCTCAGCGCCGTTCCTCGCGCGCCTTCGCCAGCGCCTCGAGGAACTGCGCCGGCGCAGTCGACATCTCGAAGACCTGCAGACGATCGGTATCGACAATCGGTCCGAAGTCGCTCCACTCGCACTCGGCGACCCTGTCGTCGCCCTTGCGAAGTTCCAGGTGGAAGGTCACGGCGCCTAGACGCCGGACCGCGCCTTCGATCTCCGCACCATCGACCTCCAGGAAGTCGGACCCCGAACCGAACAGGAAAGCCGGATCTCCTCGACCAACAATCCAGGCCTGCAGCTCGTAGGGCTCCGGCGGCGGCGCCAACGGCCCTTGCAGCTGCACACGCAGCTTGGCTGCTGGCCGCAGCTGGATCTTCTCGACTCTGGACGCGGGCTCGAAGCGCTCGATCATGCAATCCTCGGCCACGATCCACAGCGTGGGATCGTGATACCCGACGAGCAGCTTGCCATTGCTGAACCAGTATCTCTCGACCTCCGCTTCGCCGTTCATGGGGGACATCGCCAACCCTTCCGACAGCGGCTTTCCGTTCGGAGCGAAAACCGTCACGGCACGGAGTTCCAAGCCGCTGAGATCGAGCGGATCGAGCCGCGGATCGCGCGTTTCACCGCTGGCTGCGACCTGCACGTTCTCCACGCGGGCGAATTCCGTCTCACGGCTCCACATCGCAACGCAGATATCGTGCGCGCCGAGCTCCAGGTCGCGCAGCACGAACTCTCCGGCGGTGTCGAGCCGTGCCCACTGGTAGCGCCTCGACGACCATTCGCCGAGCGTCGGCATCCTAGGGACAGCCGATATCCACACGAAGTCGGTGGACAAGGCCGGCGGCAACTTCACCCGACCGGCAATGGATCGGGCTTGCTCCAGACGCAACTCCAAGTTGCTCGCGCCGACAGGGAATTCGCGCGGCGGACTGCTCGCGCCGTACCCACGCGCCCGCAGGCGAATCGATCCGGCCTCGCACCTGCCGCGCAGCACGAAATTCCCCTGCTCATCGGTGCGCACCGGGCGCGAGCGCTCCACCCAGTTCGTGAGCACGCTGCCGTCGCGATCCGTGCCGTGCACGGGCTCGTGCAGCTCGACCCAAGCGCGCGGCACGGGCTGGCCCGCCACGTCGAGCACGCGCCCTGCGGCGAGCACGTTGGGAACAGCGATCCGCACGTCGCCGAGTTCCACGCTCGCACCCGCGGCGGGCGGCGCGATCGCGATTCCCGCACTGCCCAGCAAGACGTTGCGCTCGTCGCGCAGCTTGAGTTCGAACTGGCTCGCCGAGCTGATGTCCTCCGTCGTGCGGAACACCAAACGCCCGTCCGATGCCGTGCGACCCCGCTCACGCGTCAAAATCTCGCTCCTATTCTGCTGGACGGCGCATAGATCCACCTCGAAGTCCGCGTCCCCGAGCGGCGCACCCTGCTCATCCACGACGCGTCCCGCAAATGTCACCCCCACCGGCTGCGCCTGCAGCCGCAGCACGACGCTCTCGCCTTGGGCCTGCGGCCCTGGGCGCAGAACCTCGTCGACAGGCGCCTGGAAGGTTCCGCTGCGCAGCCAGACGAGCAGCTGGCGGCCAGCCTCCACACAACCGAAGTGTGCTTTGCCGTCTTCGAGTGGCAGCCATTGGTGAGAGTCGCGCTCGCGTTCGATCTCGTCGGGATGTTCGTCGAGGTCGAAGACTTCGATCGCCACCTCGCTGTCCGGAGGCGCGGCCACAAGCTCCACCCGCACACTCCCGAAGGCCGGCATCCGCAGCTCCAAGACTTCACTCGGCGGACGCACGATGTCGATCTCGACGTGCACGCTAGCGAGCAAAGGCTCGTCGATCGCGACGGCAAAGCGCGCGTCGAAGTTCCAATCACCGCCGACCAACTGGCGCAGGTGTCGCAGTCGCGCGATTCCTTCGCTGCCAGAGAGCGCCGAGCCGTGGTCGGTGAACGACGCGGCGTCCCAGAACTGGCGCAGCGCCACGCGCACGCCAGGCACCGCAGCGCCGGTGGCGTCGAGCACGCGTGCGCGGACCTCGACTTCGGGCTGGAGCGCGATCAGGAGCGGCGCCTCGCTGTTGCGGGTGATCTTGGCCAAGCCCCACAGCCCGCTCGCCCGCGCGATGAGTCGGCCTTCGCCAGCCTGTGGTGCGTACCAGCGTCCGTCCACTCGGCGCTCGAGCAACTGCGCGAACTGCGTCAGACCTTCGTCGATCGTTCCCGTGCGTTCGGCGCGCGCGAAGCTCGAGGTTCCGGAGCGCTCCTCGGCCAAGCTCAACGGCCAGAACCACACTTCCGCCTCGCCCACGCGCTCGCGACGCGCGCCGCGCACGGGGACGACCTCCAGTCCGCGCGGCGCCTGTTCGTCGACACTCGCCTTCGGCGCGTCGGCGACAGCGGCCGCGGTGCGTGGGAATTCGTCGCTCGACGAGGACGACGGCGCGGTCCGTGGGTCGGGCGCATCGAGTGCGGTAGAGGCTCGGGTACCGGCGTCAGGCTCGCGAGACATTGGATCGGCTGCGCCGAGATCGGCGTCACGGAACAGCCATGCCACAACAAGGACAGCCACGGCCAAAGCCGCAGCGACGACAAACAGGTGTTGGGAGCGCATGCAGAGCGGGTGCACGTGAACTACCGCACGCGGGGGCAAAGTAACCACCCAGCGGCGGCGGCTCGCGCGTCAGGCCCCTACGCACTTCGCCTGAGCCAACTGCTCTCTCCGAGGCATCGGCACCAGCCTCCGCAGCGGCCAAGCTGTCTACATGAAGATCCTACTCCCCATTGTGGCGCCCATGGTGGCGCTCAGCGCTCTGGCTGTCTCCGGTTCCGCCCAGTCCTCCTACGTGCTCGATGACGGCACTCCCAACACCGGCCTGAGCTACCAGATGGCGGGCGATTTTGGCTGGTTCCAGACCTTCCAGACGGTCGGTTCGGTCGATTCGATCACCAAGGTGCGCCTGATGCTTGCCCCTGGTGCGCTGGCGGTCGGCACGCCGCTGCACATCTGCGTCTGGGAGGATCCCAACGATGATCTGGATCCCTACGACGCTCAGCTGGTCACCCAACTCAACACCACGGTGCCAGTGGTGCCCTCTCTCAGCTACCTCGATTTCCCGCTGCCCAATTCCGCAACGGTTCACGGGACCTTCTTCATCGGCGCCTACCTCACGACCGATGGCAACGACGGGACGCTGGCCCTGATCGACACCAACGCTTCGGTGACCCACCGGGCTTGGTTCGCGACCTCCTTCCCCGGCGGCTTCGACCCCAACAACATGAGTGGGAACAACCCCAACCACATCGAGACGCTCGGGAGCATGTTTCACGGCGGGTTCATGATCCGCGCCGAGGGTACCGGCAACGCGCCGACCGTGTACTGCACGCCGAAGACCAATTCGGTCGGTTGCCAGCCCTCGATCAGCTGGCTCGGAACTCCCAGCGCCAGCGCCGGCTCGGGCTTCTTCCTGCAGGCCACGAGCGAAATCAACCGCGTGTCCGGCATGCTGCTGTACACGACCGCGGGCCGCGCCAGCACTCCCTTCGGTGGCGGGACACTCTGCCTCGCCCAGCCGCTGCGCCGCACTCCGCTGCTGAACTCGGGCGGCGCACTGCAGGGCCTCAACTGCAGCGGCGTGTACAGCATGGACTTCGCGGCCTGGATCGCGAGCGGCGCCGATCCGGCGCTCGTGGCCGGCACCACGGTTCAAGCCCAGTTCTACAGCCGCGATCCGGGCTTTGCCGCGCCGAACAACATCGGGCTCACGGCTGGTCTGGAGTTCACGCTCGTGCCCTGAAAGCCGGGGCCCTGCGAGCCGGACCGTCGCGTTGGCGGTGGCCGCAAGCCCCTGCTACGCTCGCCGCCGCGGCGCCGCTCTCCGGCGCCGCGGCTTTTTTGCATCCGAGCACGACCCCATGGCCCCATACACTGCCGAGATCCTCTGGCTCCGCGGCGAGCAGCCTTTCACCGACAATCGCTACAGCCGGCGGCACCTGCTGCGCTTTGACGGCGGCGTCGAGGTGCCCGGCTCGTCCTCGCCCCACGTCGTTCCGCTGCCGATGTCCGACGCCTCGGCGGTCGACCCCGAGGAAGCCTTCGTTTCTTCCCTCTCGAGCTGCCACATGCTGTGGTTCCTTTCCATCGCAGCACGGCGCAAGTTCCGGGTCGATCGCTACTTCGACGCCGCCGTCGGAACGATGGGCAAGGATTCGGCTGGCCGTGAGGCGATGTTGACGGTCACGCTTCGACCGGATGTCCGCTTCTCCGGTGCGTCGATCCCGACGCCGGAAGAGATCGCGGAAATGCACCATGAGGCGCACGAGGAGTGCTTCCTCGCCAACTCGGTCAAGACCGAGCTTCGCTGCGAGCCAGTGCTCGCACAGCCCTAGGGACGATCGAGGGCGCCGCACTCAGCGCCGCAGGACGCGGCAGGACTGCGTCTTGAACAGCAGCCAGATTCCGAGGCCTTCACGGAGACCCAGTTCCTCCGCGGAGGCTTGCGTCAGGCTGGCCGAAAGCAGGGCGCCACGCCCTGAGTCCAGACGCGCATCGACGCGCACGCTGCCCGCGCCCGTGAGGCTCACCGCCGTGACTTGCGCTGGCAGCACGTTGCGGGCCGAGATCCGCGACGGCTGCTCCAGCGCCACGAGGATCTCATCCGAACCGATCGTCACGAGCACCGGCCCCTGAGGGCCCGATTCCGTCCAAGGCGCACAGATCCGGCCGCCCTCGTCAAGGTCGACAAGCGCCGTGCCGGAGCCGGCACTCGCCGCCGTTCCCGAGAGCACGTTTTCGAACGCACCCAGCGAGGAATCGATCTCGCGCAGCAGAATCCGCGGATCGCCTCCGCGGAGAATGCTCCCCTCCCGCAGCAGAACGACCTCTTCGCACAGGGCCAGAACCTCGACCGGATCATGCGAGACGAGGATCGTCGGGATGCGAAACTCGGCTCCCATGCGCACGAGGTACGGCAGGATCCGACGCCGCAACGGCGCATCGAGCGCCCCCAGCGGCTCATCGAGCAGCAGTGCCTGCGGCTGTTGCACGACCGCGCGAGCCAGCGCCACGCGCTGACGCTCACCTCCCGAGAGCGTCGAAGGCCGGCGCCCGAGCAGGTCCTTCAGTCCGAAGACCTCGGCGGTGCGCGGGAGCAGATCCGAATGGGCAGGACCGAGCTTGAGATTCTGGAGCACGCTGAGGTGCGGCCAGAGCAGTCCGTCCTGCGGCACGTAGCCGAGCTGGCGCCGCTCGGGTGGAACCGCTCCTTCCAGCAAGCGCGAACCGACGGCCAAGCGCACACTCGCCTGCGGCCGCCAGCCCGCGAGGGCCTCGAGCAGGCTCGATTTCCCCGAGCCCGAGGGCCCGAAGATGCCAAGCGTGCGAGCATGGCTCCGCCATTGCACGTCGAGCTGAAAGCCTCCTTGGCGCAGCTGAACGCCGAAGTCGATCACGAGCGCTCCTGACGCTGGAGCAGCCGCTCGACCGTCCAGACCAGCAGGAAAGCGATCAGCGTGGTCAGCAACACCAGTCGCAGCGCCGCCTGGGTGTCCCCCAGCTGAATTTCCTGAAAGATCGCCAACGCCAGCGTCTGGGTCTCTCCCGGAATGTTGCCCGCGACGATCACGGTCGCGCCGAACTCTCCCAGAGCACGGCCAAAGCCCAGCAGCACGGCCGCCAGCAGCCCGCGCTGCGCCAGCGGGAGCGTGATCTTCCAGAACACGCGCCCGCGCGAGAGTCCCACGCTGCGACCCATCCACTCCAGCCGGGGGTCGACTTCCTCAAAGGCCGTGCGCGCCGTGCGCGCCACCAGCGGCAAGGCCATCACGCTCGCGGCGAGCACCGCCGCCTTCCACGTGAACAGCACGGCGGGGCTCCACGCTCCCAGCACACCATCGCGCGCCAACAGCATCAGCAGCAGATACCCGATCGCCGTCGGCGGCAGCACGATCGGCAGAGCCACGCAGGTTTCCACCAGAGACTTGCCAGGGAACGAGCGGCGCGCCAACCCGTAGCCCAAGGCGATCCCCGCGGGCGCGGCCAGCAACCCGGCCAGACCGGCTACCTGCAGCGTGGTGAGCAGCACTTCCAGCAACCGAGCCTCACTCGCGCACGATCAGGAAACCGGCCGCCTCGAAGGCTTGCGCTGCTTCGGGGCCGGAGAGGAACAGGTTGAAAGCGCGGGCCTGCGCCGGTTCGCGACCGCTCTGGATCACGGCCACCGGGTAGGAAATCAGCGGGCCCTCCTCGCGCGGCACGACATGCACCACGCGGACCTTCTTCGAACTCGCCGCATCGCTCCGGTAGACCACCCCGGCCTGCGCCCCTCCGACCTCGACGGCAGC
>Ga0172373_10005150_pt1 | contig 18050 bp, 15 predicted proteins | sample Lak10m_2_FD_114546 | JGI IMG/M metagenome (GOLD analysis project Ga0172373, IMG submission 114546) | Freshwater microbial communities from Kabuno Bay, South-Kivu, Congo - kab_092012_10m | ecosystem: Environmental > Aquatic > Freshwater > Lake | place: Democratic Republic of the Congo...
GTCGCTGCGGGCCGTCGGCGCCGTCCGCAGACGCTGGGTGCAACGCAGGGAGTGGCCAAGCCTGCGCGGGTGGGTGCGGTAGACATCGAGCACGCTTGGCGCAGGACTGAATTTGATCGAATGGTCAAGAATACCCTTTGCAAGCAGGGGATGTTTCCGAGGTCTTGGCGAGAGCGTCCAGACCTAGGTGTTTTCGATACTGACCAATCGGTCAGGATCCGGTAGCGTTGCGTTTCTGACTTGTCGGGACCGAGGGTCCGTCCTGGGAGTGATCTTGAGCACCTGGCACAGCCGCCGCTGGATCGACTACACGAGCGAGCAGTTCTCACGCCTGCCGCGCGGCGAGCTCATCGCCGTGCTGCCGGTGGGCGCGGTGGAGCAGCACGGCCCGCACATGCCGATCTCCACCGACATCGCCACGATCGAGGGCGTGGTCGCGGCCACGACGCCCAAGCTGCCCGACGACCTGCCGGTGCTCTTCCTGCCGCCCACGGCCTATGGCAAGAGCAACGAGCACTCGCTGTACCCGGGCACGGTGACGCTGTCGACGCAGACGCTGATGGCCTTGTGGATGGACATCGGCGCCAGCGTGGCGCGCGCGGGCGTGCGCAAGCTCGTGTTCTTCAACGCCCACGGCGGGCAGATGAACGTGATGGACATCGTCACGCGCGACCTGCGCGAGCGCCACTCGATGATGATCGTGGCGGCCAACTGGTACACCCTGGGCCTGCCGCCGGGCATGTTCACCGAGCACGAGCTGCGCCACGGCATCCACGCCGGCGACCTGGAGACCTCGGTGATGCTGGCGCTGGCGCCGCAGACGGTGCAGATGCAGCACGCGCGCCACTTCCGCTCGCTGACCGAGCGTCTGGCCGAGGAGAACCGCTTCCTGAGCATCACGCCCACCGGCAAGCTGGGCTGGCAGACGCAGGACCTGAACCCCGAGGGCGCCTGCGGCGACGCCACGCTCGCCAGCGCCGACAAGGGCCGCGCGGTGCTGGACTTCGTCAGCGACCGCTTCATCGAGCTGCTGCGCGAGGTGCAGCGCTTCGATCTCTCGAGGCTGGACAACCAGCCGCCCTGGCGCTGAGCATGGGAGCCGCCACGATGACGACCCCGGCTCCCGACACTGCAATGTCGACTGCGAACGCCGTGCCGCCTTCGGCCCCGCTCGTCACGCTGGACCGCGTGAGCAAGCGCTTCGCCAACGGCACGCTGGCGCTGCAGGACATGAGCCTGACCATAGGCACGCACGATTTCGTCAGCTTCCTCGGCCCCTCGGGCTGCGGCAAGAGCACGGCGCTGCGCCTGATCGCCGGCCTGGCTTCGGCCACGGCGGGCACGCTGACCTGGCACCCGCAGCGCGGCGCGCAGGCGCCCAAGACCGACCGTGACCTCGGCTTCGTGTTCCAGGAACCCACGTTGATGCCCTGGTCCACGGTGTTCGACAACGTCTGGCTGCCGCTGCGCCTGGCGGGCATCGCGCGCGACGCGGCCGACGCCACGGTGCGCGAGGCGCTGGCCATGGTGGGGCTGTCGAAGTTCGCCACGGTCTACCCGCGCGAGCTGTCGGGCGGCATGAAGATGCGCGTGTCGATCGCGCGCGCGCTCGTCACGCACCCGCGCCTGCTGCTGATGGACGAGCCCTTCGCCGCGCTGGACGAGATGACGCGCAGCAAGCTCAACAACGACCTGCTGGCGATCTGGCGCGAGCACCGTTTCACCGTCGTCTTCGTCACGCACAGCGTCTACGAATCGGTCTACCTCTCCGACCGCATCGTCGTGATGGCGCCGCGCCCGGGGCGCGTGATCGCCGAGCTGCGCATCGACGAGCCCTATCCGCGGCTGAGCAGCGGCTTCCAGGTCTCCACGCGCTACAACGAGTACGTCAAGCAGGTGCAGCAGGCCCTGCACGGCACGATGGACGGCGTGGCCGTCGACCACTGACCGGCCTGCCCGAGCCCCCGTCCTGACCGTCCCCACCCTGCACACAACGCCACGCGATTGCGCACCGATGGACACGCCTGCCCTTGCCGCCACTGCCGCCCCGGCCGAGCCCAACCCCGCGGCCGAGCGCCTGGCGCGCGCCCAGCAGCGCGAGTCCGTCGGCCGCATCGCGCTGCCGGTGGTCATCATCTCGCTGCTGCTGCTGGGCTGGGAGGCGCTGGTGCGTGTGAACGAGATCCCGCACTACATCCTGCCCGCGCCCAGCCTGGTGTTGAAGACGCTGTTCAAGAACTGGGGCAGCCTGGCGCCCTCGCTGTGGTTCACGGTCGAGCTCACGCTGATGGCGCTGGGCGCGGCGGTGGTGGGCGGGGTGCTGATCGCGATGGCCTTCGCGCTGTCGAAGTGGGTCGAGATCGCGCTGTTCCCGATCGCGGTGGTGCTGCAGGTCACGCCCATCGTGGCGATCGCGCCGCTGATCCTGATCTACGTCGACTCCACCACCTCGGCGCTGCTGATCTGCGCCTGGATCGTGGCCTTCTTCCCCATCCTGTCGAACACGGTGATCGGGCTGAAGAGCGCTGACAGCAACCTGCGCGACCTCTACCAGCTCTACGGCGCCACGCCCTGGCAGCGTTTCCGGCTGCTGCTGGTGCCCAGCGCGCTGCCCTATTTCCTGGGCGGCCTGAAGATCGCCGGGGGGCTGAGCCTGATCGGCGCGGTGGTGGCGGAGTTCACCGCTGGCGCTGCGGGGCGTGAAACGGGGCTGGCTTCGCGCATCCTGGAGTCGAGTTTCCGCACCGAGATCCCGATGATGTTCGCCGCACTCCTGCTGGTGTCGCTGCTGGGCATCGTGATCTTCATCGTCTTCGCCGCGCTGGCCAAGCTGCTGCTGGGGCATTGGCACGAGAGTGAATTGCGCCGGGAGGTTTAGGGTGAGGGGGTGTTCGTTCGTCATCAGGGGGCTTGCCTGTATTGCGTCTGGCCCGATGGGGCGCGGCGCCGTCCTACGCTCATGTCCCCCGCCGCCGGCCTGGCGGCCGCCGGCTCCTCCTTTACTTCGCTACGGACGGCGCCGCACCCCATCGGGCACGCTGCCTTTGGGTATGCCCCGAACGAACAAATGCGGGCTGCCAGCGGGTGGGGGTGACCCCCGTAGCGAAGTAAAGGGGGAGCCCTGGGCGCAGCCCAGGGCGGAGGACATGAGCGGAGGGGGTCGCCCCCGCCCGCTGGCTCGCGAGGTGCAGGCATGTTCGCCTCGGCAGCTTCCTCGCTGCCCGAACCATGTCGACAGCACCCGCACGGGTACCGCATGAGCAAGTTTCCGTTCCAGGGTGAGATCGGCCAGCCCCCGCTGCCTCCCCAACTCTGGCTGTCTCGCGCCAACGTCCCGCCCACCCTGCGCGGCATCCCCACGCCTGGCCTCGTGGCCTTGCAACTGCGGGACGGGAAGATCGCCCAGGTACTGCCTCAGGGCGAGTTCGACGCCCTGCCGGGACACGACGTGCCCGTGCTCGACCTCGACGGCTCGACCGTGTTGCCCGCCTTCGTCGACCCGCATACCCACCTCGACAAGGGCGACCTGTGCGCCGCCGGGCTCGCGCCCGAGCGCGACCTGTTCGACGCGATCGCGCGCGTGCGCGGCGACTATGTCCACTGGTCGGCCGAGGAGCTCTCGCGCCGCATCGACTTCGCGCTGCGCAGCGCCTACGCGCACGGCACGCGCGCGCTCAACAGCTACTGCGACTGGTCGCAGCCCCAGGGCCCCACGGCCTGGCGCGTGCTGCAGGACCTGCGCTCGCGCTGGGCCGGGCGCATCGAGTTGGTCATCACCTCGCTGGCCTCGATCGCCGAGCTCGAGGACCCCGCGCGCGCCGCCACCATCGCGGCCGCCGTGGCCGAGGGCGGCGGCGTGCTCGGCTGGTTCGTCTACCCCGGCGCGCCCGTGCACCTGCTGCCACGCGCCTTCGACCTGGCCGAGCAGCACGGCCTGCGCCTGGACTTCCACGTCGACGAGCACCTCGAGCCGCCGCGGCCCAACCTGCCGCACGTGGCGCGCCTGGCGCGCGAGCGCGGCTGGGGCGCGCGCACCGTCTGCGGCCACTGCTGCGTGCTGGGCGTGCTCGAGACCGGCGAGCGCGACGCGCTGCTGGACGCGGTGGCGGCCTCGGGCCTGGGCCTGGTGAGCCTGCCCTGGACCAACCTCTACCTGCAGGACAACGCCAGCGACCCGGGGCACGGCGGCCGGCGCACGCCGCGGCGGCGCGGGCTGCTGCCCGTGCACGAGGCGCGCGCGCGCGGCATCCCGCTGGCCTTTGCCTCCGACAACCACCGCGACCCCTTCTTCCCCGGCGGCGACCTCGACCCGCTGCAGACCCTGGCGCTGGCCGCGATGGCCGCGCACCTGGACGACCCCGTGCGCGACTGGGCCGACACCGTCACGCGCCAGGGCGCGGCCTTGCTCGGTTTGGCCTGGGACGGCGTGCTGCGGCCCGGCGCGCCGGCCGACCTGGTCATCCACCCCGGGCGCGACAGCGTCGAGGTCGTCGGCCGCGCCGCCCACGGCCGCCGTGTCGTGCGCGTCGGGCGCCTGCTGGCCGGGGCCGAGGCCGTGCCGCCGGATTTCCGCGAGCTCGACGGGCTGCGGGGCTGAATCCACCGAACCGGCCACCCCGCCCGCATCACCCGCGCGCCCCCACGCCATGACTGCCGCCTTCACCCCTACCCTCGAGATCCCCGCGGTGCCCTCGCGCCGCGCGGCCGACCATGGCGTCAACCCCGAGCCCGACTGGGCGCTCGTCACGCGCGAACTGCAGGGTCTCAACCTGATCGCCACGCCGCGCCAGCGCAAGGCCCTGTCCAAGGACTTCTACTGGTACAGCCCGGCGCTGAGCGAGGCGCTGCACGACTGCGTGGCCGACCTCGTGGTGCGCGTGAGCACCGAGGACGACGTCATCCAGGCGGCCGCGGTCGCGGCGCGCCACCGCCTGGCATTGACCGTGCGCGGCGGCGGCACCGGCAACTACGGGCAGTGCGTGCCGCTCACGGGCGGGCTCGTGCTCGACATCACCGGCATGCAGCGCGTGCTCGACGTCGCCCCCGGCCGCGTGCGCGTGCAGGGCGGGGCGCGCATGCACGACATCGAGCTCGCCGCGCGCGAGACCGGCCAGGCGCTGCGCATCTGGCCCAGCACCTGGCGCGTGGCCACGATCGCCGGCTTCATCGCCGGCGGCTTCGGCGGTGTCGGCTCCACCGTGCACGGCGTGCTGCGTGACAGCGGCAACCTGCTGCGCTGCCGCGTCGTCACCGTCGAGCCCGAGCCGCGCGTGATCGTGCTCGAGGGCGACGAGATCCAGCAGGTGCACCACGCCTACGGCACCAACGGCATCATCACCGAGGTCGAGGTCGCGCTGTCGCCGGCCGTGGACTGGGTGCACGTGATCGCGCTGTTCCCGCGCTACCGCCAGGTGCTGGACCTGGGCATGGCCGCGAGCGCGCGGCACCTGCGCAGCTTCCTGCTGTCGGCCGTGGACGCGCGCTTCGCGCCGTATTACCCGGCGCTGGGCGCGCGCTTCCCGGCCGACCGGCACGCGATGTTCGCGATGATCGCGCCCGAGGCGCTGGGCGACTTCCGCACCCTCGTCGCCGGGCTGGGCGGCACGGTGTCGATGGCGATGACCGAACCCGAGGCCGAGGCCGCCGGCCTGCCGCCGGCCTACGAGTGCGCCTACAACCACACCACGCTGCAGGTGCTCAAGGTCGACCGCGGCTTCAGCTACCTGCAGGTCGCCTACCCGCAGCCCTTCGACCCCGCCATCGTCGAGCGCCAGATGGCGCGTTTCGGCGACGAGGTCTGGCAGCACCAGGAGTTCGCGATGATGTACGGCCGCCACGCGACCTTCGGCCTCGTGCTGACGCGCTGGCGCGGCGTGGAGCACCAGTACGAACTCATCCGCAGCATCGAGTCCGACGGCTGCGCCATCTTCAACCCGCACGTCGTCACCATCGAGGACGGCGGCATGAAGACCATCGACAACGCGCAGATCGAATTCAAGAAGCGCGCCGACCCGATGGGCCTGATGAACCCGGGCAAGACCCGGGGCTGGTCGCCGGCGATGGCGCGCCAGCCCTGACGCGCCCGACCCTGCATGGTCCCCTGATTTCCCGCCCCTGACCTTTCAACCCCCCACCGAGGAGAGCTCCGATGAAGAACGCATGCACCACCCTGACCCGCCGTGCGGTGATGGCCGGCGCGCTGACGGCCAGCGCACTGATGGGCGCCGCGCTGCCCGTACTGGCGCAGGAGAAGGTTGTCTTCGCCACCAACTGGCGCGCCCAGGCCGGCCATGGCGGCTTCTACCAGGCCGTGGCCGACGGCACCTACAAGCGCCTGGGCCTGGACGTCGAGATCATGCAGGGCGGCCCGCAGGTCAACAACCGGCCGATGCTGCCCGCAGGCCGCATCGACTTCCTGATGACGGGCAACCTGCTGCTGACCTTCGACCAGGTGAAGAACGGCGTGCCGGTCACCGTGGTCGGCGCCATCTTCCAGAAGGACCCGCAGGCCATCATCGCCCACCCGGGCCAGGGCTACGACAAGTGGGACGACCTGAAGAAGGCGCCCACCGTGCTCGTCAGCAAGGACGGGCAGTTCAGCTTCTGGCAGTGGATGAAGGCCGACCACGGCTTCCGCGACGAGCAGCTCAAGCCCTACACCTTCAACCTCGGCCCCTTCCTGGCCGACAAGCGCACCGCGCAGCAGGCCTACTCGATCAGCGAGCCCATCAACGTCAAGCGCCAGGCCGGCTTCGACCCGGTGGTGCACCTGCTGGCCGACCAGGGCTTCAGCACCTACTCGACGACGATCGAGACGCGCACCCAGCTCGTGCGCGAGAAGCCCGACCTCGTGCGCCGCTTCATGGAGGGCACCATCATCGGCTGGTACAACTACATGTACGGCGACCGCAAGGGGGCCAACGCGCTGATCCGCCAGCACAACCCGGACATGACCGAGGAGTTCATCGAGGCCTCGGTCAAGCTGATGAAGGACCTGGAGATCGTCGACAGCGGCGAGGCGCTCACCAAGGGCATCGGCACCATGGACATGGCGCGCGTGCAGGACTTCTACAACAAGATGGTCAAGGCCGGCCTGTACAAGCCGGGCGAGGTGGACATCTCCAAGGTCGCGACGACGCAGTTCGTCAACAAGGGCGTGGGCCTGGACGTGCGCAAGCGCCTGACCGGCAAGTGAGACACCCGGGCGGGGCCCGCGCTCCCCGGCGCGCGGGCCCCGCCGGCCTGTCCCTGCGGCGCAAGCCCTTCAACCGGGGCCGCCGTTCCCGCTGAGCGAGAACCATGCTCGACCGCATCCTGACCGTGCGCGTGGACCGCATCGCGCGCCTGACCCCCGAGGTCTCTTCCTTCGAGCTCGTCCACCCGGCCGGGCGGGCGCTGCCGGCCTACACCGCGGGCGCGCACATCGACGTGCACCTGCCCGGCGGCCACACGCGCACCTATTCGCTGGCGCGAGCGCCGCAGGCCGGCTCGGCCCCGGCGCGCTACCTCATCGGCGTCAAGCGCGAGCCGGCGAGCCGCGGCGGATCGGCCGCGCTGCACGGGCGCGTGCGCGCGGGCGACCTGCTGGCCATCGGCAGCCCGCGCAACACCTTCCCGCTGCACGCCGGCGCGCGGCACCACCTGCTGCTGGCCGGCGGCATCGGCCTGACACCGCTGCTGGCCATGGCGCAGCAGCTCGCCGCCGAGGGCGCCGCCTTCACGCTGTGCGTGTTCGCGCGCAGCCGCGCCCTGCTGCCCTTCGCCGACGAACTGGCCGCGCTCGGCCCGGCGGTGCGCCTGCACCTGGACGACCCGGCCGCGCCCGAGAAGCTGGACCTGCGCGCGCTGCTTGCCGCGCCCGCGCCCGGCACCCATCTCTACCTGTGCGGGCCGGCCGGCTTCATGCAGGCCGCGCTCGACGCTTCCCGGCATTGGGACGAGGACCGCATCCACCTCGAGTACTTCGCCCCGCCCACGCAGGCCGACGGCGAGGCCGAGGACCGGCCCTTCGTGCTCAGGCTCGCGCGCCGCGGCATCGAGGTGCCGGTGCCGGCCGACGCCAGCGCGGTGGATGCGCTGCACGACCTGGGCATCGACGTGCCCACCTCCTGCGCCCAGGGCGTGTGCGGCACCTGCGTCGTGCCGTGGACGGCCGGCGAGCCCGAGCACCGCGACCACTGCCTCAGCGCCACCGAGCGCCGCCACAAGCTGGCGCTGTGCTGCTCGCGCGCGAAGTCGGCGGTGCTGGAGGTGGACCTTTGAGTGCAGCGGCGGTCGAGGCCGAGGAGACGCCCGCGGTCGTACGCCCGCCCGGACGCATCCGCGCCCGCATGCTCGCGGCCATCGACGCCGCGGCCATCGAGGTCTTCGCGCGCGACGGCTACCAGGGCGCGACGACGCAGGCCATCGCCGACGCCGCGGGCCTGAGCAAGGCGCAGCTGCACTACTACATCGGCAGCAAGGAGGCGCTGTACCAGCGCATCCTGCAGGACATCGTGGACGACTGGATCGCGGTCTTCGGCTTCGCCGACGCGCCGCACGGCCCGCGCAAGGTGCTGGGCGACTACATCCGGCGCAAGATGCTCTACAGCTTCGAGCACCCGGCGCGCTCGCGCATCTTCGCCGCCGAGACCATGCGCGGCGCGCCGCTGCTGCGCCCGCTCATGGGCACGAGCCAGCGCCGCACGGCACAGGCCGCGGCCGTGATCACGGCCTGGGTGGACGCCGGGCTGATGCGCCCCGTGGACCCGCTGCTGCTGCTGTTCCACATCTGGGCCGTGACCCAGCACTACGCCGACTACGAGCCCCAGATCGCCTTCTTCCGCGGCCGCAGCCTCGGCGACGAGGCCGACCGCGAACGCCTGATCGCGGAGGTGACAGCCTTCGTGCTGCGGGGGGCGGGGGTGGTGGAGGGGTAGGGGATGCGGTGCGGGCGCCGCGGCGGAGCCGCGCCCGCGGCTCAAATGGCCTGGGCGTCGCGCAGCGCCTGGATGGCCGTCTCGTCCATGCCCAGTTTGCGCAGGATGGCCTCGGTGTGCTGGCCCACGGCGGGCACCGCATCCATGCGGTAGTCGTAGCGGTTGTTGCGCCCTGGCGGCAGCAGGGCGGGAATGTGGCCTGCGGGGGAGTCCACGGGCTGCCAGCGTTCGCGCGCCTGGAGCTGCGGGTGGGCCCAGACGCCGGCCATGTCGTTCATGCGCGCGTTCGCGATCTGGGCCTCGTCGAGCCGCTCGATCACCTCCGCGGTGCTGAGGGCGGCGAAGGTCTGCAGGATCAGGGCCTCCAGGGCCTGCCGGTTCCGGCTGCGCTGGGCGTTGCTGGCAAAGCGCGGGTCGGTGCACAGTTGCGGAGCCTGCAGCACCTTGTCGCAGAACACGCGCCACTCGCGCTCGTTCTGCAGTCCCAGCATCACGACGCCGCCGTCCCCGGCGGCAAACGGGCCGTAGGGGTAGATGCTGGCGTGCGAGGCAGCGGTGCGCGGCGGCGGGGCCGCGCCCTCGAAGGCGTAGTACAGCGGGTAGCCCATCCACTCGGCCAGGCTCTCGAGCATGGACAGGTCGATGTGGCTGCCCTGGCCGGTCTTGCCGCGAAGCAGCAGGGCCGACAGGATGTGGCTGTAGGCATACATGCCTGCCGCGATGTCGGCGATCGAGCTGCCGGCCTTGGACGGCTGCTCGGGGGTGCCCGTGATGGACAGCATGCCGGCCTCGCTCTGGATCAGCAGGTCGTAGGCCTTCTTGTCGCGGTAGGGGCCGTCGCTCCCGTAGCCCGAGATGTCGCACACGATCAGCCTGGGATGGCTGGGGCTCAGGGCCTCGAACGACAGGCCCATGCGTGCCGCGGCACCGGGCGCGAGGTTCTGCACCAGCACGTCGGCGTTCTGCAGCAGACGCCCGAGCACGGCCTTCGCCTCGGGCTGCTTGAGGTCGAGCGCGAGGCTCTCCTTCGAGCGGTTGGTCCAGACGAAGTGCGAAGCCAGGCCGCGGACGCGGGTGTCGTAGGCGCGGGCGAAGTCGCCCGTCCCGGGGCGCTCCACCTTGATCACGCGTGCGCCCAGGTCGGCCAGTTGCCGGGTGCAGAAGGGGGCGGCGATCGCGTGTTCGAGCGATACCACCGTGATGCCGTCGAGGGGGCGGGTCATCGTCGGGTCCGATCAGTACGACCTGGGCAGGCCCAGGACGTGCTCTGCCACATAGCTGAAGATCATGTTCGTCGAGATCGGCGCCACCTGGTACAGGCGCGTCTCGCGGAACTTGCGCTCGATGTCGTATTCGCAGGCGAAGCCGAAGCCGCCGTGGGTCTGCAGGCAGACGTTGGCCGCCTCCCAGGAGGCCTTGGCCGCCAGGTACTTGGCCATGTTGGCCTCGGCGCCGGCGTTCTGCATCGCGTCGATCCTTGCGCAGGCCTTCCAGCGCATGAGGTTGGCGGCCTCGAGCTCGATGTAGGCCTCGGCGATCGGGAACTGCACGCCCTGGTTCTGGCCGATCGGGCGCCCGAACACCATGCGCTCACCGGCGTACTTCCGGGCCCGCTCGATGAACCAGTAGCCGTCGCCGATGCATTCGGCGGCGATCAGCGTGCGCTCCGCGTTCAGGCCGTCGAGCAGGGTCCTGAAGCCCTGACCCTCGACACCCAGCAGGGCGTCCTCGGGAATCTCCAGGTTGTCGAAGAACAGCTCGTTGGTCTCGTGGTTGACCATGTTGAGGATGGGGCGCACGCTCAGGCCGTGGCCGGTGGCCTGCCTGAGGTCGACGAGGAAGCACGACAGCCCCTCGGAGCGTTTCTTCACCTGATCGACGGGCGTGGTGCGCGCCAGCAGGATCATCAGGTCGCTGTGCTGCACGCGCGAGGTCCAGACCTTCTGCCCGTTGACGACCCAGCGTCCGTCCCGACGCACGGCGCTGGTCTTGAGCTGGGTGGTGTCGCTGCCGGTGCTCGGCTCCGTCACGCCCATGGACTGGATGCGCAGTTCGCCCGCGGCGATCCGGGGCAGGTAGCGGGCCTTCTGGTCGGGCGAGCCGCCGCGCACGATGGCGTTCATCACGTACATCTGGCCGTGGCAGGCGCCGGAGTTGCCGCCCGAGCGGTTGATCTCCTCCATGATGACCGAGGCCTCGGCCATGGACAGGCCGGCGCCGCCGTACTCCTGCGGGATGAGCGCGGCCATCCAGCCGGCCTGGGTCAAGGCATCGACGAAGGCTGCCGGATAGGCGCGCTCCTGGTCGATCCTGCGGTGGTACTCGTCGGGGAACTGGGCGCACAGGGCGCGCACGGCATCACGGATCTCGGCGTGGTCTTCAGGGGCGTGCGTCATGTCGAGAGGCGCTGGGGTGGATCGGTTCCCGGTCGGGTCTTCCAAGGTCTGCAGACTGCAGGCAAGCGCCGATGGTGCCATCAGGGCCGCCCCAGGAGCCCGCGGCCGATGACCTGGGCCTGGATCTCGGCCGCGCCCTCGAAGATGTTGAGGATGCGGGCGTCGCACAGCACGCGGCTGATCTCGAACTCCAGCGCATAGCCATTGCCGCCGTGGATCTGCAGACCGGTGTCGGCATTGCTCCAGGCCACGCGCGCCGCCAGCAGCTTGGCCATGCCGGCCTCGATGTCGCAGCGCGTGCCCTGCTCCTTGCGCTCGGCGGCGAAGTGCGTGAGCTCGCGCGCGACCACGGTCTCGGCAATCATCATCGCCAGCTTGTCGGCCACGCGCGGGAAGGCGCTCAGGGGCTGGCCGAACTGGCGGCGGTCGTTGGCGTAGCGCCAGGCCAGGTCGAAGGCCCGCCACGCCACGCCCACCGCGCGCGCCGCGGTCTGGATGCGCGCCGCCTCGAAGGTCTGCATGAGCTGGCGGAAGCCCTGGCCCCGCACGGCGCCGAGCAGCCCCTGCGCCGGCACCTCGAAGCTGTCGAAGGCGATCTCGTACTCGCGCATGCCGCGGTAGCCCAGCACCGGGATGTCGCCGCCGCTCATGCCCGGCGCCGGGAAGGGCTGGTCTGCCGTTCCGCGCGGCTTGGGGGCGAGGAACATGCTCAGGCCGCTGTAATCGCTGCTGCCGGGCTCGGTGCGCGCCATCAGCGTCATCAGGTCGCTGCGCGCGGCGTGCGTGATCCAGGTCTTGTTGCCGTCCACGCGCCAGGTGCCGTCGGCCTGCGGCGTGGCGCGGGTCTTGAGCGAGCCCAGGTCCGACCCGGCGTCGGGCTCGGTGAAGACGGCCGTGGGCAGGACCTCGCCCGAGGCGATGCGGGGCAGCCAGTGCGCCTTCTGCTCGGCCGTGCCGCCGCCCAGGATCAACTCGGCCGCGATCTCGGAGCGCGTGCCCAGCGAGCCGGCGGCGATCCAGGCCCGGCTCAGCTCCTCGGTCACGATGCACATGGCGCGCTTGCCCAGGCCCATGCCGCCGTACTCCGTGGGGATGCTGACGCCGAAGGTGCCGAGCTCGGCGAGTTGGCGCACGACCTCGTCCGGAATCAGGTCGTCGGCCAGGTGCCAGGCCTGAGCGCGCGGGGTGATCTCACGCTCGGCGAAGCGCCGGAACTGCGCGCGAACCTGGTCGAGGTCGTCGTCGAAGCTCGTCTCGGCGACCTCCTGCCCCTGCAGCCACGCGTCCACCAGGGCCCGGCGGGTCGGCGCCCGGGACCCGTGGTCGACGAACCAGGCCACGCAAGCGCGCCCGGCCAGGGCCTGGGCTGCGGCGCCGAGGCCGATCTCGCTCAGGCGGAAGACCTCGTTCTGCGACATCGGGATGCCGCCGACCAGTTGCGCGAGGTACTCGCCGAGGGCGAGTGTCAAGGCCAGCTCCTCGGCCGGCCCGAGCCGCCCCCGTTCGGCCAGCCGCTCGCCCCAGCGCGCGGCGCTGGCCACGGCCTCGACCGTCGTCGCCACCCAGGCCAGGCCGTGGACCGCGCGCTGGTGCTCGTGCATCAGGCGCGCATCGGCGCGCCCCCCGGGGGCGCACAGCGCCGCAACCGCGCTGCGCGCCTGGCTGTCGTAGGCCCGCACCTCGGCGGTGACCGAGCGCAGGTGGCGGAGGAATTCGTCGGTGGTGCTCAAGGTCTTGCGTCCGGTGTCGTGGGAAGGGGCGCGCAGCGCGAGTCCAGCGGGCAGGCTGGGCTTCCGGGAAGCTTTCAGGTCTCGCCCGCGACCACGCCCGCGTCGTGCAGCTCGCCGATCTGGGCGGCGCTGAGCGCCAGCACGTCGGCCAGGACCTCGTCGGTGTGCTCGCCCAGGCGGGGCGCGCGCACCGCGGGCAGCCTGGGCGCAGCGCCGAAGTGGCCCATGGCCCCGGGCGCGGGGTAGCTCAGGCCGCTGGGGTGCTGCAGCCGGGTGAAGAGCTCGGCATCCAGCGACAGGCGCGGGTCCTGCGCCAGCCCCTGAGAGAGCGTGCGGTAGCGGCTCCAGCACACGCCGTGGGCGTCGAAGGCTGCGTCCAGCTCGGCCACGGGGCGGGCTGCGATGGCGCGCTCGAAGAGCGGGAACAGCGCCTCGCGGTGCATGAAGCGCTGCCCTTCGTCACGCTCGAAGGACACCCGCAGCGCCGACTCCAGCGCGTGCACGGCCTCGCGCAACTGCAGGCTCGCCACCAGGCCCGTCCACTGGCGCCGCGTGATCGCCACCACCATCACGCGCTCGCCGTCGCGGGTGGTGAAGTCCCGGCCGAAGGCGCCGAACAAGGCGTTGCCGAAGCGCGGCCGGTCGCCCTGCTCGAGGACTTCGGCGATCTGCCCGGTGTGCCCCAGGCAGGCCAGCGCCACGTCCGACAGCGGCAGCAGCACCTCCTGCCCCTGGCCGGTGCGCAGGCGGTGACGCTCGGCCGCCAGCGCGGCGAAGGCGGCATAGGCGCCGGTCATCAGGTCCCAGGCCGGCAGCACGTGGTTGACGGGACGGTCGGCGTTTTCCGCGTCGCCGGTCATGAAGGGCAGGCCCACCGAGGCGTTGACCGTGTAGTCGACGCCGGAGCCGCCGTCGCTCCAGCCCATGACGCGCACGGTGATCAGGTCGGGGCGGCGCTGCGCCAGCGCCGCGTGGGCCAGGAAGCCGTCCTTGGGGAAGTTGGTGACGAAGAGCCCGCGGTCCGGCCCGGGTGCGGTGATCAGGTCCACCGCGAGCTGCCGGCCCCGCGGCTTGGACAGATCGATCGCGACCGACTTCTTGCCCTTGTTCAGCCCCTCCCAGTACAGGCTCGCGCCGTTGCGGGCCAGGGGCCAGCGACCGAAGTCGGGCCCGCCGCCGACCGGGTCGATGCGCACCACCTCGGCGCCGAGCTGGGCGAGGTGCAGCGCGCAGGACGGCGCGGCGATGAAGGAGGCGCACTCGACGAGGCGCAGGCCTTGCAGCAGGGGGTACATGGACATCTCCGGCGCAGGCAGTCAAGCCGCGCTCTGCGAATCCCCGTCGATGGGCAGGATCTGGCCCGAGATGGAGCGGCCGGCCGGGCTGGCCAGGAAGACGGCCAGGGCGGCGATGTCCTCGGGGGCGACGAAATGCGGGAGGGACTGGTTGGCCAGCGCGGCGGCGCGCTCCTCGGCCAGGCTGCGGCCGCTGGCCTGGGCGCGGCCCTCGAGCACGCGCTCGATGCGCGGGCCCTCCACGGCGCCCGGCAGGATGGCGTTGACGCGGATGCCGAAGGCGCCGAGCTCCCGCGACAGCGTCTTGGTCAGACCGATCAGGCCCCACTTGCTGGTGGCGTAGGGGCTGCGGTTGGGGTAGCCGAAGCGACCGGCCAGCGAGGACATCACCAGCACCGAGCCCGCGGGTGAGCGCTTCAGGTGCGGGATGGCGGCCTGCGTCACGTAGAAGGTGCCGTTGAGGTTGACGTGCAGCACGGCCGCCCAGGCGTCGGCGTCCAGCGTCTCCACGGGCGCCGTGGGCCCGGCGATGCCGGCGTTGTTGACCAGCACGTCCAGCCCGCCGAGCGCGGCCACGGCCGCGTCGACCATGCGCGCCACCGCGGCGCGGTCGCCGACGTCGCACAGCGTGCCGCAGACCCCGGGCAACTCCTGCCGCAGGGCCTGCAGCGCCGCGGCGTCGATGTCGCACACGTGCACTCGGGCGCCCTGCGCGGCGAAGGCGCGGGCGATGGCGCGGCCGATGCCGGCGGCGCCGGCGGTGACGAGGACGCGCTGGATCGTCATGGTGCGGTCTCCAAGGGGGTGGGCGGGCCGGGGGGCGGCCCTTCAGGGCGGGGGCGGCGGCGCGGCAGGCGCGCCCGACCCGGGGGCCGCGAGCCGCGCCGCCAGCGCGACGAAGAAGTCCAGGCTCGCCGGGTTCAGCATCGCGTCGGGGCTCGCGACCTTGTCGCGTGGCTGGCCCAGCAGCAGCTTGCGCACCGGCACCTCCATCTTCTTGCCGGTGAGCGTGCGCGGGATCTCGGCCACGGCCATCACATCGTCGGGCACGTGCCGGGCCGAGGCCTTGGTGCGGATCTCCTGCACGATGCGCGCCTTCAGCGCGGCGTCCAGCGCGCAGCCGGGCTGCAGCACCACGAACAGCGGCAGGTAGGACGGCCGGCCCAGGTACTCCAGGTCGACCACCAGGCTGTCGCGCACCTCGGGCAGTTCCTCCACCACGCGGTAGATCTCGGCCGTGCCCATGCGGATGCCGAAGCGGTTGATCGTGCTGTCCGAGCGGCCGTAGATCACCGAGGTGCCGCGCGGCGTGAAGCGGATCCAGTCGCCGTGGCGCCACACGCCGGGGAAGGTCTCGAAGTAGCTCTCGCGGTAGCGCCGGTCGCCCGGGTCGTTCCAGAAGCGCAGCGGCATCGAGGGCATGGGCTGGGTGATGACGAGCTCGCCCACCTCGCCGACCACCGGCCGCCCGGCGTCGTCGTAGGCGCAGGCGGCGACGCCGAGCTCGGCATGCTGGATCTCGCCGGCCGTCACCGGCAGCCCCGGCGCGCAGGCGACGAAGCCCGAGGCGATGTCGGTGCCACCGCTGATGGAGGCCAGCCAGACGTCGGGCTTGACGGCCTCGTAGACCCAGCGGAAGGCCTCGACGGGCAGCGGCGAGCCGGTGGCGTTGATCGCGCGCAGGGCCGGCATCGGCGCGAAGTCGCGCGGGCGCAGGCCGTCCTTCATGGCATTGGCGAGGAAGGCCGCGCCGCAGCCCAGCAGCGTCACGCCCTGCGCGTCGACGAAGCGCCACAGCGCCTGCGCGTCGGGCCAGGTCGGGTTGCCGTCGTAGAGCACGATGGAGGCACCCGTGAGCAGGGCGCCCACCTGCAGGTTCCACACGATCCAGCCGGTGCCGCCCAGGAAGAGCAGCCGGTCGCCCGGCCGCAGGTCGTGCTGCAGGGCCAGGGTCTTCAGGTGCGTGAGCACGATGCCGCCGTGGCCGTGCACCATGGCCTTGGGCAGGCCGGTGGTGCCCGAGGAGTAGACGATCCACAGCGGGTGGTCGAAGGGCAGGCGCTCGAAGCTCAGCTCGGCCGGCTCGGCGACGGCCTCGTCCCAGGCCAGGCGGTCGCGCCAGCCCACGGGCTGCTCGGCCGCGGCGGGGCCGGGCACGTGCACGACGGCGCGGATGCTGGGCAGTTCGCGCAGCAGCTCGTCCACCACCGCGCGCCGGTCGTGCACCTTGCCGTTGTAGCCGTGGCTGTCGGTGGCCAGCAGCAGCCGGGGCTCGATCTGGCGCAGGCGGTCCAGCACCACGGTGGCGCCCATGTCGGGGGCGCAGCTCGACCAGATGGCGCCAAGGCTGGCGCAGGCGAGGAAGGCCACCACCGTCTCGGCCCGGTTGGGCAGGTAGGACGCCACGCGGTCGCCCGGCCCCACGCCCAGGGCGCGCAGGCGGGCGGCCAGCGCCGCGGTGTCGCGCCGCAGCGCCGCCCACGAGACCTCCTGCACTGGCGCGCCCTCGCGCCGCGCCACCAGCGCCGGCCGCGCGTCGGTGGCGTTGCGGAAGACGTGCTCCGCATAGTTCAGCCGCGCGTTCGGGAACCAGGCCGCGCCGGGCATGCCGCGCGCGCCCAGCACCGGCTCGCACGAGCCGTCGGCCTGGATGTCGAAGAAGTCCCAGATCGAGCGCCAGAAGGGCTCGATCTCCGCCACCGACCAGCGCCACAGCGCCGGGTAGTCCTCATGGCGCAGTCCGCGCGTGGCCTGCAGCCAGCCCTGGTAGGCGGCCAGGCGCGAGGCGGCCACCTGCTGCGGCGTGGGCCGCCACAGCACCTCGGGGTCGTCAGCGGTGTCCTGGATCGGTGACGTCATGGGCGGGACATCGTCGGGGAGGGCGGGGGAAGGTCAGCGCTCGGCCGGGGCGGGGTCGTTCGCTCGTCCAGCGAGAAGCCCGAGGCCTTGACGATCGGGCCCCAGCGCTCGAGCTCGCTCTTCACGATGGCGGCGAATTCTGCCGGCGACTCGCCCGCGATCTCGAAGGACAGCTTCTGCAGCCCTTCGACCAGCGGTCTGGCCTTCAGCGCCTGCGCGATGGCGGTGGCGCGAAGGGTGGTCTGGGCCCGGGCCGGTGCGGCCACGAGTGCAAGGCCGGCTGCGCAGGCCGTGGCCAGGGTGACGGACAGGGCCGGCCGCCCGCCAGCTCCACGTCTCGCAGGACGAACTCGCCGCCCTGGCCACCGTCTCGCGCCAGCGATGCAACCAGGGCCTGCGGTCGGTGGCGGAGTGACCGGTCGCCGCGCAGGACCGGCGCGGATCAGGAGGGCTCGGTCGCGAGAGACCCGCGGGCCGCCGCAGGCCGTCCCGCGCCTGTACGGCGGGCCGGGACGGGCAGCGCCCAGCCCTCGGGGCGCTCAGAAACTCTCCCAATCACCGTCGTCCGCGGCCGCGGCCGCGGACGCCGCCCTGGGCTTGGGCGCGTGGGCCAGGGCGGCGGGCTTGCCTGCGGGCGATGCCTTGGGCGCCGCCGCGGGGGCGCGGTCGCCCGGCAGCGACACGGGTTTGGCCGTGCGCGGCAGGGGTTTGGGTGCCGTTGCGCGCGGCAGGGGTTGGGCCGTGGCGGACGCCGCCCGTCTGGGCGGCGCGGGCCGTGAGGCCACGCGCTCCAGCCGCGCGGGGGTGTGCCGCGCGTCGCCGAGCCGGAACACCGCCACCTCCTGCAACAAC
>Ga0172373_10005151_pt1 | contig 18049 bp, 11 predicted proteins | sample Lak10m_2_FD_114546 | JGI IMG/M metagenome (GOLD analysis project Ga0172373, IMG submission 114546) | Freshwater microbial communities from Kabuno Bay, South-Kivu, Congo - kab_092012_10m | ecosystem: Environmental > Aquatic > Freshwater > Lake | place: Democratic Republic of the Congo...
CGACCGCAGGCCAAAGCCTGCACGCCCACGACAGCGGCCACACGCGTCGAGCGCCCGTTCTCGACTCGCTTCTCCCTAACGATGCGAAATCTCATCGAACACTTCACGCTGCGCACAATGGACCGCTACCGCGGCCAGCGAGCCTTCACCGGTAAGCAGCGGACGCAGATTGACGCCGTCCTGATGTTGATTCGGTCGCGCTGCCAAACCCGCTGCCGCGAGGCATGTTGGATAAAGATCAGTGCTGGTAACGGGCTGATTCACGACGAGGCCGGCTTTTGTCACGCCGGGCCATTTCACGATCAGCGGCACGCGGATGCCACCTTCGTAATACGCACCCTTGTTCGCTCGCAGCGGCGCGTTGCTCGTGGCGTTGTAAAAGCCGCCGTTGTCGCTGGTGAAAACGATGACGGTGTTCTCGTCGAGCTGCAGTTCCTTCAGAGTCGCCATGACGCGGCCGACGCTGTCGTCAATGCTCTCGACCATCGCGGCATACTCCGCCTTGCCCTGACGCTGCCGTTGAGGCACGCGTTCATACTTCGCGACGATTTCCTGCTTCGCCTGCAAGGGGGTGTGAACGCCGTAGTGCGGGAAATACAGGAAAAATGGCTGCTCCTTGCTCGCGTGGATGAACTTCACCGCTTCGTCGGTAAGCCGATCGGTGAGATATTCGCCATCCTTGCCATCGGGCAGCACGTTCCAGACGGCGCGCTGCCCCGTGGCCGGGATCTTCCAATCACCAGCGTAAGGAAAGAAGTAACTGCCCGGCGGTCCGTGCGCGTTTCCACCGATGTTCACATCAAAGCCATGATGCTCCGGCAGCGAAAACGGCTCGCTGCCGAGATGCCACTTGCCAATGCTCGCCGTGCGATAGCCGCCCTGCCGCAAGGCCTCCGCGAGCGTAACCTCCTCCACCGGCAATCCACGGACGAAGCGTCCCTCGCGCAGCTTCGCCCGCGGGTCCCAGCGACCCGACGGCAGCCAGTCCGTGAGCAGCAGTCGCGCAGGATTTTTTCCCGTGAGCACCGCGGCACGAGTCGGCGAACACACCGCACAGGCCGCATACGCATCCGTGAAGCGAACGCCTTCCTTTGCCAGGCGATCGATGTTCGGCGTCTGATAATAAGTGCTCCCCTGGCAGCCAGGATCCTTCCACCCGAGGTCATCGATCAGAAACAGGATGATGTTGGGACGCTCGGTGGCGAAGATTGAGCCGCAGAGGAACGCGGAGAGCAGAATGATCAGGAAGGCAGATGGGCGCATGGCTTCGTCAGGTACTTTGTGGATTTGGCTGGGTTAAGCTCACTTGCCCGGTTGGCGTTTGGGCAGAGTGGAAGATGGGGCTGGATACTCGCTGGGCTGCGATTGCTCGAACGGCGCGAGCAGCAGGGCGGTGAGGAGAGTGAGGGCAGGTTTCATGGTTGTGTTCGCGTTCATTTCTTCGGTGCGGGCGGCAGGGATTTGAGCCAGGCGAGGTTGAAGGTGTAGTGGTCCTTGCTGGTGATGAGCTGGATGCGGCCGTCGCGAGTCTGGGTCATCGCAAGGTAGCCATTGATGTCGGCGTTGGTTTTGCCTTCGGGGGCGATGAGACGGCGGTCGGGCCAGGTTCGGCCTTCGTCGTAGCTTACGGCGGCGTAGAGGCCGGTGCCTTTGTAGTCACCGCTGGTGGATTTGAATGTCAGCCCCGTGCGTTCCGTGAACGGTGTCCGCGCCTGATCGGTGAAGGAGCAGAGCACGATCGCGCCTTCCTTGAGGCGCAGCATCGCAGGCCGCTGCGTATTGCTGACCACGGGGAATTCGCTGATCTCCCACTGCCACGTTTGGCCAAGGTCGCTGGAGAAGCTGGCGGGCATCCTGAAATCGAAACGCTTCTGCGCTGCCTCCTCGGGTGAAAGACGACCGAAGGCCATGAGGCGACCGTCGGCGAGTTCGACGATCGGCTCGTGGATGCCTGCCATGAACGGCCCTTTGCCGCCGGGCATGATCTCTTCGGAACCGCGTCGGTGCCGCCCGGTTTCGGTCCACGTCATGCCGTTGTCGCGGCTGATTGACAGCCCCGCCGAGTCGAACGGGACCGCAATGACTCCGTCCTTCGTGCGGATCGGATTGGACGACGACTCACCGTGCGCACGCATCACTTCGGCCTTCGACCAGGTCGCGCCGTTGTCGGTCGAGCGGCGGATCAAAACGTCGCCATGCTGCCGCGCCTCGACAATGTGATAGATGGTCGTGTCGCCATCCCACCAAATCTTCGGTGCGTGATCGTTGACATCCTGAGCATCCCAAAACGCCGAGGCCGTTTCCCATTCCTTCGCCCCGAAGCGCAATCGCGAGGCGGCGTTGGCGGTCGTGAGATCGGTTTCCCCCAGCGTCGAAAACCACACGGCGAGCAAATCGCCGTTGGGACACTCGGTGATTGCCGGGCTGTGATTCTGGCTGACGAACACGGGACCGACCGCGCCATCAGGAATCCGCACGAATGGCTTCGGGCCATCGAAGAATGGCTCGTGGGGTGAAGGCGGTTGGAGCTTCGGCAAGCTTTGGCTCACGTCCCGCGCATGCAGCGGCGGAGCGGCGACCGGCGCGAGTTCCCCTTTCGGCAACTCACCCTGCACGACGCGAAAGCCAATCCGCGGGCTCGGCGAATTCGTCACCCACGAGCCGCGATTGGCCGAACGCAGAAAGCGGATCATCGATGAATGAAAACCGCCGCGAAACACGCGGCAGTCGCCGTCAACTCGGCCCAGCGGATCGGTCTGCTCGCCGCTCTCATACAAGCCGTACCAATCGAGGCACCACTCGGCCACGTTTCCGTGCATGTCGTGCAAACCCCAGGCATTCGGCGCCTTTTGAGCGACCCGCAGTGTCGGCTTTCGCTCCGCGAAAGCACGCTCCGCCTCGTTTGTAGTCCCGGCTTCAACCGGCTTTCGTTGACCGCCTGTAGTTGAAACTACCGACTCACGATCTTTCGCGGAGCGAAAGTCGACACTCCAGTCATACTCGCGCGGCATCGGTCCCGGCGGGAAGTAGACGCCGCGATAGTTCTCGTCGCCAAACCATTTCTGATGCCTGTCGGGCAGCGTGTCACCGGTGTGAAAGAGCGTCGTCGTCCCCGCGCGGCAGGCATATTCCCACTCGGCTTCCGTCGGCAGACGATACGGCTTGCCTTCCTTCTTCGAGAGCCAATCACAGAACGCAACCGCTCGCTCCCATGTCACGCCGATGACCGCGTCATCATCCGCCGGCTTCGACTTCGGGTCACTCTTCCTGAACTCCGGATCGAACTGTCGAAACTGTCCGGCTGTAACTTCCGTGACACCCATGAAGAACGGCTGCGAGATCGTGACACGATGCGCCGGTCTCTCATCGAAATCGCTTCGATCAAAGTCCTTGTGCATCTGGCCAAACCGCTTCTGCCGCAAGTAGTCCTCGACCGCCGGCCCATCCTGACCCATCGTGAACGAGCCCGGCTCGATCCGCACGAACTTTATTCCGATCGAGTTTGTGAGGGGCTCCCCGGCACACAGCCCTGCCAGCGGCGCGAGCAGAAGCGCGGTGATAAGTTTGAGGCTTTGCTTCATCGTGTTTTCTCCAGCCTGATCACGGAAATCACGGCGAGTTCATTGGCAATGTGGTGCTTTTGAGTGTAACCGATGTCACTCAGACCGTCATGCTCGACGGCGCTGGGGCAGCTGAAATCGGCGTTCGCGGCGGACACGCCCGGCGTGCTTTCGCAGACCGACGTGCAGATGCCAAAGACTCGGCTGACGAACAACTCGCGCGGTTTTCCTGCTGCGATAGTGAACGCTGATCGCTTGCCGTCGGTGCCGGCAGTAGTCGTAAGGACTGGCCACGGCTGGCCGGTGCTGAAGGTGCCCGCACAGAGCTTACTGGTCGCCATCGGGCGAGCGGAAGACATACGGCTCGCACAGATGCTTGCTTTCAAGCGTTGTGCCATCGCAGGTCAGCGTTGGCTGTGACCAGGTGAAGCCCACGGCGTGCGTGGTGGATTGCAGCAATGGCGGCGTGCACTTTGTCGCCTTTCGCACTGCGAAAGGACTCCCACTGCCGTTCTTTCGCGGAGCGAAAGACGACTATCGCAGCTCGCGGCACGTCTGGGCAACAACCGCGGTTGGCGCAAGCAGCAGAGTGGTGAACAGTAGACGAGTGCTTTTCATGGTTGACTCGGCAATCCAGGGTTCGTCTGAATCGTGACATTCTCGCAGCCCTTCACCGGGGGAATGTCGCGCGCGGGGCCGCTGAAGATGTTGTCGGTGACGACGATGCTGTCACCGCCGGGCGCGAACGTGATCGCGTGCGCCGCATACGGGCCGCTGGTGAAGTTGTTCCCCCGCACGATTACGTTGCCGTAGCGACCACCCGGTTCGTGGGTCGTGAAATACAACTCGGCATAACTCTCGTAGTCGCCAGTGAGGAAGCTGCGGCGACCACGTCGCGGATCGCGTTCGCACTTGGTCGTGTTGTTCACGAAAATGTTGTCGGCGAGCACAAAGTTGCGGGGCTGGTTAATCCACGAGCCACGTCCGCCGTTGCGAAAGGTGTTGCCAGCCATGATTACGTCCTCGCAGGACTTCTCCACGCTGATGACACGCGAGCCATTCGAGCCGTCCACCGTGTTGCCCGTGATGACTGCATCTTTGCAGAACTCTGCAAGGAAGAACGCGCCCATCCGCGAACCGGTAATTTGATTGCCGCTGAAGACCACGCCATGCGATTTCTGAATGTGCATCGTGTCGCCGAGTGCGCTGAACCGTCCGCCACTCACGACGACGTTCTGGCAGCCCACCAGATCGAACGCGCCTTTGCCCGGTCCGCTGCCAGCCGGGGCGTAAAGTGCGAGATGCGCCTGAAACAGGTTGCTGATGAGTCGAGCCTCGGGACCCGCGTCGCTGGCGAACTTCACGGGCGCGCCGCCCGCCGTCTCGGTGACGCGGATGAACTCCTTCGTGCTCTCGACGACAAAATACTGCCGCCCCCGCACGATGTTCGACGGCAGTGCGTCGCCAAAAAAGCACACCGCATCGTGACCGCGATCCGCCTCCGCACCCTCGCGCTGCCGCGTGACTGGCAGCGGATTGGCATTGTCGAACCAGACACGGTCATCGCCCGCGTTCATCCGCACCGGCCCGCGTACGAGATCGTGGCGGAAATACTTCGCGGCCATCGCCCGCTCGGCAGCGTTGTAGTCCTCCGGCCAGACGGTAATTTGCCACAGATATCCGTAATCCCACATGAACTTTCCGCTGCGTTCCAGCGTGCAGCTTTCAAGCGTCACATTGCGTGCGAACGTCTCTATCTCGCGATCGCTGCCCTTCTTCTCAGCCCCCAGTACCGTGATGACAGCCCCCGCCACACCGTCGCTCGTCACATCCCGAAAGGTCAGGTTTTCGGTGCGGCCGCCCGGCGTCGTGGTGATGAGGATGGCCCTTGTATTTGCATTCGGTTCCCAGGAGTTGTTTGCCTTTGTGCTGTCAAACACGTGTCCTGTGAAATGCCCGCCAAACCAGCGGAGGTCGCTGATATTCTCGCCGGCAAATAAGACCACCCGGGCCTTATCCCCAAGTGTTTTCGGCAAATGAAACCGCGCGCCGTAAGCGTGGACGGTCGTATGCGAAGCAAGCGTCATGGGTTCCGTGCCAGCCAGTTCGTAATCCCCCGGCGGGATGGTTACCGTGCTGCCGCGAGACGCTTGAGAAAAGAGCTCCATGAGCCGCGGCGTGTCGTCGGCCTTCACGGCAGCCATTGGGACGAGTGTCAGGGCGATGAGGAGCGTGAGGGAGACAGGGAAGTTGCAGCAAATCATCAGCCGATTAACTCCTTGATGACGGTGCCGCCGAACTGGCTGAGCTGCTTGAAGCGGCCGGCGTGATAGAACGTGAGTTTGTTGTCATCGAGGCCAAGCAATCGCAACAAGGTGACGTGGAAGTCGCGGACGTGCGATTTGCCTTCGACCGCTTCCATGCCGAGTTCGTCGGTCGCGCCGACGGTGTGCCCCGCGTTGCAGCCCCCGCCGGCGAGCCAGATGGTCATGGCGTTGGGGTTGTGGTCTCGACCGTAAGCAATGCCGCCACGCACGCCGTTGTCCGGAGTGCGACCGAACTCGCCACACCAGACGATCAGTGTGCTCTCCAGCAGTCCCCGCCGCTTCAGATCCGTAATGAGCGCAGCGATGGGCTGGTCCACGCCGCGTACGAGATTGCCATGCGCACGCTCGATGTAATCGTGACTATCCCAGGAGCCGTGATACAGCTGGACGAATCGCACGCCTTTCTCGACCAGTTTGCGGGCGAGGAGGCATTTGCGGCCAAAGGCGTCGGTGGCATCGTTACCGATACCGTAGAGTGCCGTGGTCTTCGCGTCCTCCTGGGAAAGGTCGAGCACTTCCGGGACCTGCATCTGCATGCGAAAGGCAAGTTCGTAGTTATCCATGCGGGCGGCGAGTTCATCGTGGCCGGGATGCTGCGCGGCGTGCGCGGTATTGAGTCTGGCGAGCAGGTCGAGATTGCGACGCTGACGCTCGGTGCTGACTCCAGCGGGGGGCGCGAGATCGAGAATGGGCGAGCCTTTCGCGCGGAGTGGCGTGCCCTGAAAACGCGCAGGCAGGAAGCCATTGCTCCAGTTTGCCGCACCACCCTGCGGATAGCTGACTTCAGGCAGCACAATGAATCCGGGCAGGTCCTCGTTCAGAGTGCCGAGACCATAGTTTACCCACGCTCCGATGCCGGGGTCGCCGCCGAAGCGGTTGCCGCAGTTCATCTGATACATCGCGGTGGGGTGGTTCACGCTGTCCACGGTGCAGCCACGGAAGAAACAGAGGTCATCCGCCACTTTCGCGAGGTGCGACCAATTCTCCGCCATGTCCGCGCCGCATTCGCCGGCCTTGATGAACTTGAACGGACTCTGCACATAGTAGCGTTTGCCGCTCTGCATCGCCGAAGCCTGCTGATCCTCACGGATGAACTCCCTGAGGTGCAGTTTCGCCAGCGCGGGCTTGGGGTCGAAGGTGTCGATGTGCGATGGCCCGCCCTCCATCATCAGGAAGATGACGTTCTTCGCCTTGGCCGGCAGATGGCCATCCCTGGGCGCGAGCAGATTCTTGTTTGCCTCTTCGGCGAGCAAGGAGGTGAACGCGACGCTGCCGAGCGAGGCTCCGAGCGAATAGACGAACTCGCGGCGCGTGGGGGCATGAAGCACACGAGCTCCGGCACAGCGGAAACAGGGTTTAATAGACATAAGCGAACTCGTTGGCGTTGAGCAGGGCGAGGCAGACATCCGCGAGGGCACGGGTGCGGGGATCGACATCGGCAGGCTGAAGATCGGGGACGAAATCGGCGTAAGCGTGCAGCTTCTCGTTGAAGGAGAACTTTTCGCCGGTGTTTTCCTCGACCGCATCGCGGCGCACAACGAGCGGCGGTTTGGCCAACGCGGGTGCGGTTTGCACGAGCGGAATCGTGTCTCGCCAGTGGGCGATGCAGTCGCGTTTTTCCTCCGTGCTCGGTGCCCGCGAAAACACGAGGGCGAAGAGCCGCTCGATGGCCTGTTCCTCCTCAGGCACTTCCTGCAGTATGCGATGGGCCAGCGCGAGGGCACGGGCTTGCGTGGCCTGGCTGTTGAAGAGGCTGAAGACCTGCGGCGTGACGGTGCTGGCCTCGCGCCGTTCGCAGGAGAAATCAGGCGCCGGTACATTGAAGACTTCCAGCATCGGGTCGGTGAGACCGCGCAGCTTCAGGGCGTAGAGTGACCGTCGGTGGCGCTGCTCCGGCTGCGGATTGGGGACCCACGCGGAGGCAAAGGTCCCCATGACCTGGCGCGGCTGCAGAGCGGCTTCGAGGTTCATCTCAGGCCGGTTCGGGATGCCGCCCAGAGTCCGGTTCAGCTCGCCTGTGGCCGCGAGCATCGCGTCCCGCAACTCTTCCGCGCTGAGGCGGCGAGGCTGGAAGACGGCGTAGCTGATACCAATCGGGTCTTTCTCCCGCAGGGCCTTCAAGTCAGGGTGCGTGCCGCTGCAGCGATAGGCGTCCGAGGTCATCACGAGCCGATGCAGTGCCTTGAAGCTCCAGCCGCTCTCCACGAACTTCGTGGCGAGCCAATCAAGTAACTCCGGGTGCGTGGGCCTTTTTCCCGTGCTCCCGAAGTTGTTCGGATTTCCCGCGAGCGGCTGGCTGAAATGCCACATCCAGACACGATTCACAATGGACCTCGTGGTCAGCGGATTGTCCGCGCTGGCCACCCACTCAGCGAAGGCTTTGCGACGGCCTTCGATGGCGTTGGGGATCGGCGTCTTTTGCACGGATCCAAGCACACTCAGCACGCCGGGCTGCACTCTGGTGCCGGTGGCAAAGGGATCACCACCGGTGAGGATGCAGGTCTCTTCCAGTTCACCCGCGCTCATCCGGTCGGCGGGTATGCGCAGAGGTGTGAAGACCGTTTTGTACTGACGGGTGCGACCGCCATACACCGCGAGAGCGAACGGTTCGTAACGATCGAGTTCCCAACGCAGTCGCTCGAGGCCTTTCCGAGCGACTCGTTCCATACCGAACTGTTCGGGAGTGAAGCCGACCAGCTTCGGTGGAAATTCCGCTTCTGGCACACCGGCGTTGGTGAGTGCGGTTCGTGCGGCGGCGAACAGATCCGAATACTTGCCGAGTCTTCGGGCGGGGCCTGGTTTGGGCGCCGCGGGATTTCGTGCGGCCTCGACGGCGGCGTTCCAACGGGTCCGGTCCTTGCCGTTGTCCCTGAACCAGCGCGCAGCATTCTCCAGCAACACGGCGTCCAACTGCGTGAGGACGGCCTCATGTTCCGCAAGGCGTTGTTCCAGATGAACGCGCTCTTCAAAGCCCTGCGTGTTCTCCTCCGGAAGAAATGGCGCAGCCCGTTCGGAAAGCTGGGTCGTCGCGAACACGGCCTGAATCGAATAGTAATCATGCGTGGGTACGGGATCGAACTTGTGATCGTGACAACGGGCACACTGCAGGGAATGCGCCAAGAAGGTCTCCCCCACACTGTTGGTCACATCGTCGAGGAAGCGTTGCCGCGCGATTTTCTCGACCTCCATGCCCGTCAGTTCCCATGGCCCCATCCGGAGGAAACCTGTGGCGATAATCATCTCGGGATCATCTGCGTCGATCTCGTCTCCGGCGATTTGTTCCCTGATAAACTGGTCATACGGTTTGTCGCGATTGAAGGCACGCACCACGTAATCGCGATAACGCCACGCATTCCCACGTTCGTAGTCATTCGCAAAGCCCGACGAGTCCGCGTAGCGTGTGACATCCAGCCAGTGCTGCGCCATCCGCTCGCCGTAATGCGGAGAGTCGAGCAGGCGATCGATGAGTACCTTCACCGCCGCATTCGCATCCTTCGCGTAATCGCTCGCAAACGCAGCGACCTCCTGCGGCGTCGGCGGCAGCCCCGTGAGATCGAACGCAGCGCGGCGGATGAAAGTGCGCGCTTGAGCCGCAGGTGCCGGCTCAAGACCAGCAGGCAGCTTTTCCCTGATGAAGTCATCCAGCGACTTCTCACCATGCTTCTTTGCCACTGGCTGATAGGCCCAGAGCTCCTCCGGCTTGTACTTGCGATTCGCCCACTCCGGCGACAAGGCTCCCGTGGTCTTCACGGCGATGCCATCCTCGGCGGACCACATCGCCTCGTTTGCCCTGGCGATTTGCTTTTGCCGCACCTCATCCGGCCACGGCGCGCCACCTGTGATCCAGTCCCTGATCCACCCGATCTGCTCGGCATTCAGCATGTCCGCTTCCTTGGGAGGCATCGGCGACCAGTCATCGTGCTTTCGGGTGATGGCAAGATAGAGCGGACTTTCCGCTGGCTTGTCGATGACGATCGCCGGCGTTTCGCTGTCACCCCCTTTGAGCGTGGAAACACGAGTCCGTAAGTCCAGCCCCCCTTTGATCTGAGCCGGATCGTTGCCATGACATGCCAGACACTTCTCATGCAACAACGGCAGAATGCGCCGGACGAAGAGTTCTTCGCTATCGGCAGCGTGCAGCACGGCGTGCGGCGCGAGCAGCAGGGTGGTGATGAGCGTGAGAAGGTGTTTCATGGTGAGAAGGTCCAGCGGCGCGGTTCGCCCTGGGGTGGGGTGAGGACAATGTCGTCGAAGTCCACTGCGACGGAACCGGATGGCAGGTAGAGCCTGAGGATGCCGGTCTGCTCCCTGACCGGCAGTTCGATGGTTACTGTCTCCCATACGGATTCACCGGAAACCTCGTAGGGTACGGACAGTGCCTCGGCGGCGCCCGGTGCGGTGAGAAGGGTGACTTTGCCCTTGCCGGCCTGCGGTGCCCGGACGCGGAAAGTAAGGCGGGCGTCTCCGGCGGGAAGTCCGGCACCGACGCCGAGGAAGGAACTGTCACCTTTCGATTTCACGTTGAGTGCACCGTCGCGCACCACGGCCGCTCCGGCACGGTTCTTCCAACCGCCCGGAAGGTCGTCGGGCCTGGGTGCTTTCTTTTTGGAGGCTGTTTCGGTGTTGGGCGTGTCTTTGCGAAAGTTGGGATTCAATTTGGGAATGACAGCGTTGGTATCTTTCAGAAAGCCGTCGAGCACGCTGTTGAGTCTGGCGGCGATCTCAGGTTTTTCTTTGGCGAGGTTCTGTCGTTCGCCGGGGTCACTGGCAAGGTCGTAGAGTTCGAGCTCGTCGGATCCGTCTTCGGCCCGCGCGTAGAAACGGATGAGCTTCAGGTGGCCCTCACGCACCCAGGAGCCGGCATAGAAGCCGTCCATGACGGCATCGCGCGCGGCGTTGCCGTGCGGGAAGTGGCAGAAGATTCGCGTGCGCGGAGAAACGCCGCCGGTGAGGGCCGCAGTCTGGTCGAACCCATCCGTCTTTTGGTCCGCTTTTGGTGATGCGCCGCAGACGTTGAGCAGCGTGGGGTAGAGATCAGTGGACTGAATGAGAAAATCGGCAGTCGTTCCCGGCTTCACTTTGCCGGGCCAGACGACGATGCCGGGCTCGCGCGTGCCGCCTTCATAGACGGAGGCTTTGCCGCTGCGATAAGGCAGGTTGCTGGTAGCGGGGATGTCGGCGTAGCCAGCGGGGTCGGTTTGCCTCGGCGGGTAGGCGTAGCCGCCGTTGTCGGACCAGAACACGATCAGGGTGTTGTCGGCCTCGCCGGACTCTTCGAGGTGACGCAGGAGTCGGCCCACGGAGTCGTCGAGGCTCTTCACCATCGCGGCATAGAGCGGATTCTTCTGCGGATTGGCGGGGTCGGTTTTCTGCTTGAAGTGCTCGATGTAGTCCGGCCGCGCATTCCAGGGCGAATGAACGGAGAAGAGCCAGAAGTTGACAAAGAAGGGGCGGCCCTTGCTGTTGCGAATGAACTGACCGGCCTCGTCGGCCATACGCTCGTCCACATGGCGTCCCGCCTCGTCCTGGATGCCGGGATCACTGATGAACTTCGACCAGGGCGCTAAGTAGCCGCCACCGGGGCCGGGCGCCCTGGGCGTGTGGGGCCAGTCAACGTCGAAACCCTGGTCACGCGGCTCATAGGCATCTCCGGCCACCATGTTATGCCCGAGGTGCCATTTCCCAAAATGCCCCGTGGCATAGCCGGCGTCTTTCAGTGCTTCAGCCAGCGTGTAGTAGTCGGGCTTCAGACGTGTGAGCGAATTTGCGATGTTCACACGTGCTTTGGACTCAACGAGCTGCTTCTCCAGAACCACCGCCGGCAGATGGCAGGCTGGTGCGGTGATGCCGGTGCGTGCGGGATGCTGACCGACCATGACGCTGGTGCAGGTCGGGGAGCAGAGCGGACTGGCGGAGTAGGCATTGGTCAGCCGCACTCCGCGCGCTGCAAGGCGGTCGATGTTCGGCGTCTCGTAGTAAGTGCTGCCAAAGCATCCCAGGTCGCGGGCGCCAAGGTCGTCGGCGAGGATCAGCAGCACGTTGGGACGGTCTGCCGCGATAGCCACCAGCGGCACGAACATGGTGATGAATGAGAGCAGGGTGACGACGTATTTCATTGTTCCTGTTATTTCAAGTCGAAGTTAAAAACTCGCAGCACATCGCTGCTGCCTTTGAGTTCGATGGACTGGATTTCGACGCCCGTCGCGTCCTGCGGTGGATTGATGCGAATGTGGATGATACGGGACTTCTCGGTCAATGGCACGCGGACCTCTTGCCACTCGGCGCCTGCGGGCCAGTTGAAGGCGGCGGATTGGTGGGCGGCAAAGCTGTCCTGCTTCGTGCGCCACGTAATGCTGGCTGGGCCTTTTCCCGCCTCGTTCGCCCGGACACGCATGGTCACGGTCACGGGACCGGCGAGATCGAGATTCGAGTTGGTGACGAAGGGCCGCGCGTTCTTCGGCAGGTCGGCACCGGGCGTCAGCACCAGCGATCCGTCCTGCACCGCGAGCGTGCCGTTGCGGGCGAGCCAACCCTGGACGGAGCCGTCGGCAGGTTCGGGACCGGGGCGCGCGGCTGGTGCCGCTGCCGTGATGCGATGCTCGGCGAACAGTCCCTCATGTCGACGGCTGAATGCGGAGGCATCCTCGCTCAGTCCGGGCGGTTGCAAGTCCGCAGCCCACGCCCGCAGACGCTGCTCCAGCCGCGCGACGATCTCGGGATGCCGCGCGGCCAGGTTGTGATCGTGGTTCTCGCCTTCGGGCCTGGTGAGATCGAAGAGTAACGGAGGGTGGCTGCCGAGCTTGATGAGCTTCCAGGGCATTTCCAGCACAGCGGCCTGCGAACCCCAGCGCCAGAAGAGTCGTTCGTGTGGAGCGGACTTATTTTCGCCTGTGACGAAGGGTGAAAGATTCACACCGTCGAGCTTGTCGTCGTGTGGCAACCCAGCCGCTGCGACAGCCGTTGCCGCAACATCAAGGTTGATCACGGGCTGATCACAGGTCGCACCCGCCGGCCAATGTCCCGGCCAGGCAGCGACAAATGGCACGCGGATGCCACCTTCGGAAAGCATTCCCTTCTGCCCCGTCATCGGCAGATTGATCGAGCCATCCCACGCATCGCCCAGCGGCGCGCCGTTGTCGCCGATAAAGAAGATGAGCGTGTTCTGCTCCTGACCCATTTGCCTGAGCCTCGCGCGGATTTGCCCGAGGCCGTGATCCATCGCCGCGATCATGGCCAGCGCCTGACGACGCTTGAGCGGGAGGTTTTCCGGCATCTGGCTGAACCACGGTTCGGGCGATTCCAGCGGCACATGGGGCGCATACCAGGCGAGGTAAAGGAACCACGGCTGCTCGGGTTTCGTGGCGCGGCGGTCGAGAAACGACAACGCCGCTTCCGTCTGCACCACGACACGGAAGCGGTTGTCCGTCACCAGATGCGGTGCGTCGGCGAAAGGCTGCCCCTGCAAGTCGTGCGAGGCATAATACTGCCGCAGCTCACCCCGGAAGTATTCCGCGAAGCCCTGATGGTGCGGCATGTGATCGGGCAGGAGTCGCGAGCCCCTGTTCCCGCCCTTCTCCCCGCCCACGTCGAGATGGCTCTTCCCCACCCAGCCACTGAGATATCCGGCAGCCTGCAAACGCTCGGCGATGGTCTGCTCGCTCAAAGGCAGCGGTCCCCTGCTGTTGTCCTCCACGCCGAACCGCTGCTGGTAGCGACCCGTGATTACACCGCAACGCGACGGCACGCACTGCGGCGCGGACACGTATCCGCGAGTGAACCGGACCCCATCCTTCGCCAGCTGATCGAGGTGTGGAGTGCGGATATCCTTGTCCACGCCCTGGATCCCCAAATCGGCCCAGCCGTGGTCGTCGGTGTAGATGATGAGGATGTTGGGTGTTTGCTGCTGAGTGTCAGCGGCCTGCAGCACGGCCAGCGGCGCGAGCAGCAGGGCGGTGAAGAGTGAGCGGGGGCGTTTCATGGCTGCGTCTGGTTTCATTTCTTCGGTGCGGGTGGCAGGGATCTGAGCCAGGCGAGGCTGAAGATCTAGTGGTCCCCGCTGGTGTTTCGCCAGACATACTCGCGCGGCATCGATCCCGGCGGGAAACAGACGCAGCGATAATTCACCTCGCCAGACCATTTCTGATGCTCGTCGGACAGCGTGTCTCCGGGTTTCAGGACGTTCACTGCGTCATCGGCTGCCGTCATCATCAGTGGAAGTGTGAGAATCATGACTTCAGTTCCATAATGCGTCTGTCCAGCCACGGACGCCTATCGCAATTGAAAAAGATCCGAACAGACAAAAGCCTCGACAATGTCCTGCAGCCGGTAGTCCTTTGCCTTGCTCGCAGCGGCGATCTTCTGCAGTTCTTCGCGGTCGGAGAAGCTCGTTGTGCGGCGCAGGCCGCAGGTGGCAAGTTTTTCGATGAAGGTGAGGTTGAAGGCGTCGAGGTCGCGCAGGAGCAGCTGCTTGAACTCCGCCGTGTTTTGGTACTCGCGGCCATCGGGGAATTTGCCGGAGGAGACGACCGTGGGATTCTCGCCGACACCGTCCGTGACCTCCTCGGTGCGCCAGCGGCCGATCGCGTCGTAGTTCTCGAAGGCGAGGCCGAGATGGTCGATCTTCGCATGACACGCGGCGCAGCGGGCGTCGTGCATGTGGGCTTCGAGCTTCTGACGCAGCGTCGCCTTCGGACCCGTGGGGTTGGTGGGAATCGGATCGACATTCGCCGGGGGCGGAGGAGGCGACTTGCCGAAGATCGCTTCGCTCAACCACACGCCGCGATGCACGGGGCGATGCCGCACGCCGTCGCTGGTAAGCGACAGGATCGACGCCTGAGTGAGCAACCCGCCGCGATGTGACTCGGGCGGCAGTGCGACGCGGACAAACTCGCGGTTGTCGGCCGTGGCCTGTCGCGCAGCCGTGAAGGCCTCCTCGACTCCGTAATGCTTCGCGAGCAGTTCATTCATGACGCTCCAGTCGGAGTGCAGGAACTCGCGCAGCGTGAGCCCGCGCTCGAGAACCTCGCGGAAGAACAACTTCGTCTCGGCAATCATGCTGTTCTCGAGCGTCTTATCGTAGTCCGGGTAGAGCTTTCTGTCGGGCTGGAACATCCCGACCTTTCGCAACCGCAGCCATTGAGTGGTGAAGGAATCGCTGAAACGCTCAGCCCGTGGATCGACGATCATGCGGGCAAACTGCTGCGCGAGCACGGTTTTATCGCGCAACTTGCCTTGCTCGGCGAGCGCGAACAGTTCGTTGTCCGGCATCGTGCTCCAGAGCAGATAGGACAGCCTCGACGCGATCTCCCAATCGTTCAACGTGCCGCGGCTCGACGTCTCGTCACCCTCCGCGAGAAAGAGGAAGCTTTTGGAGTTCAGGATCGCGGCCATGCCCGATTTCACCGCGTCGCGAAACGTTTCCTTCGCATCGAGTTCGCTCTGCACGATCTTCAGGTAGCCGTCCATCTCCTCGTCGGTCACGGGGCGACGAAAGGCACGTCTGGCCAAAGTGGTGAGGCAGTCGCGGGCCTGCTGCAGGTTGCCCTCCTCGGCAGGCATGTAGTCGATGCGGCGTTGCTTCTCTTCGTCGGTCAGAATGGGTCCGCGCCACGTGATCGAATCGAGGATGAGGAACGGATAGATCGCCAGACCCTCTTCGTCCGTGAGTTTCATCTGCCACGGAGTGCGACCGCGCCTGGTGCTGACGAAGGGAGCGTTGCTGTGTCGACCGGAGCGGGGAGTGTTCGACGGCCCGGGTACGTCGTTGTAGACAAGGATATTCGGCGACCCCTTCGGCAAATGCGCCCGGAACGTCACCGTAATCGGCCTGTCCTCATCGGCCACGATGTCCTGCTCGAACAGCACGCGGTCCAGCTTCTCCTCATACACCTTCAGACGCGGGGCACGGCCATTCGGCGGACGCAGGCCACTGAGCTTGTAGCTGATCTCATAGATACCGGCTTCCGGCAGTGAAGCTAGTCGTGAGTAGCGAAAAATGTCGCCCGGCCACATCTCGAATCGCACTTTGTCGAGCAGGCCCGACTCGCGCAAACGCTCACGGTGCTGCTCGTTGATCTGGTTTTCTTCCACCGCCGGCTTCGTGCCGCCAAATGGTTCCGGTGGTGCCTGTCCCCGCCGCAGCGGTGAGGGCTGTTCAGGATAGGCTTCGTTCAGGATAATCTCCGCCGCCATAAGATACTTTTCGATATTCGACGGCGACAACGTCAGCACGGAGCCGAGACGTTCGAAGCCTTGCCATTCGGGGTCTTCGAGGAAGTTGCCCGGATCCTTCGCGTCGAATTCGACGCCGATCAAATCTTTTACCGTGTTCACATACTCCTCACGGGTGAGCCGGTTGTAGGTCACTCTCACCCGCGCAGCCAGACGTGCCGCCTCCCCATCCTTCATCCGAGCCGCGATCCACTCGACAGCCTGAGCACTCTCGTCAGCGCTGGGGCGTTTCGCCTCCGTCTTCGGCGGCATCTCGCCCGAGTTGATCCGCTCCATCACCTCCAGCCACTGCGGACTGCTCTCTGTGCCGACATTCTTCGAGAGCAGGTCGATGCGAAACTCCCCCTCCTGCTTCTCGCCGTTGTGGCAGCGAAGGCAATGGGTCTGCAAATAGGGCAGCAACGCCTTGTCAAATTCATCAGGCGAGGTCGCGGCCTTTACAGGATTTGCGAACCCGATGAGCAGCAGCGATGCCAGTGTCATGCGCATGTGTTTCACTCCCACAGGTCCGAGTCTGTCAGAATCGAACTTATTCAATCCGGATCTCATATCCAACGTTTTTTGCCGTTGGTGAACACGATAGCACTGCAGGTTCTCGGCTTCAACACTTCGCAGCCGAAGGTGTTGGTAATCCCACCATCACCCCGCAGTCAGATGTCGTTATTGCCAAAACTGCGGCTGGCACCGGACGGATGATCACGCGTAAATATGCGATTGCTCAGGTCGTTGCGGAAATGGAAGCCAGGCGAACCTGGAGAACGGCTGGATGCCCAGCGGGTTCAGCACGGGCCATGTCGATGACGCGCACCGAACGCAATTCAGACAGTGGTGGCAGGCGTGTTTTTCAGCAAACAGCCGGTTTGGCAGGGACGATCTGTGGCTGCCTCGGTTTCATCGTTTGACGCATTAGCCGGCGTTTTCGCTTGAGATTGGCCGTTGTGTTCGCACAATACTGATATTTTCCTCGCGGGACTGCCCGCTATACTCGTCACGACGATCTGATTACACCACTGCCGTTTCCCAAACACCAGGATTAGTCGATGGCCCGCCACTTCGACTATGACGTATTCCTCAGTCACGCCACTGCAGACAAGCCACGTGTGCTTCGCCTTGCCGAGCAACTGCGTGAGGCCGGCTTGCGTGTTTGGCTGGACGCGTGGGAAATTAAGGCTGGTGATGACATCTATCTCAAGGTTGAAAAAGGCCTCGAAGTATCGCGTGTATTGGTCTTGTGCCTGTCCCCTGAGGCACTGGGATCTGGTTGGGTGGAACTTGAACGCAGCACAGCACTTTTTCGCGATCCATCAAATTCAGAGCGGCGATTCGTGCCAGCACTTTTGGTAACGTGCCAACTGCCCGATACACTGAAGCGGTACAAATATGTTGATCTTCGTCAGGGAGACGACCTGCTGCACGAGCTCTTCACCGCGTGTCACCCTGAGACATTGGTCGATCCTTCTTCGCAGCAGCCGCCTGAGCAGAATTCCGACCCACCCGCTGCGGCCACGCAGGTAATCAGTAACCTGCCGCAACTGTCACTGGGCTCGCTGTTCAAAGGCCGCAGCGACACGCTGCAGCAGCTGCACCGCACGCTGGTGCGACGCGCTGCCAACAAGGCGGTGATCACCGCCAATCAGACGATAGCGGGGCTGGGCGGAGTCGGCAAGACGCGGCTGACGCTGGAATATGCGTGGCAATACGGCAGCGAATATTCTGCCAGGCTATACGTCAAAGCCGACAGCCCGGCCAGCCTGCGGCAGAACCTTGCTGAACTGGCCACCCTGCTGCGGGTCCCCGTCAGCAGCAACGTGGAAGAACAGCTGCAGGCTGTGCTGGGATGGCTGCAAAAAGAAGCCCGCTGGCTGCTGATCCTGGACAATGTGGACACGGAAGACGCAAAACACGCGGTTGTCGACCTGCTGCCACAGCTGA